>Ga0208038_1000522_pt1 | contig 29845 bp, 29 predicted proteins | sample June2015DPH_16_1_FD_184714 | JGI IMG/M metagenome (GOLD analysis project Ga0208038, IMG submission 184714) | Peatland microbial communities from SPRUCE experiment site at the Marcell Experimental Forest, Minnesota, USA - June2015DPH_16_100... | ecosystem: Environmental > Terrestrial > Soil >...
AGGTCTTCGAGATCCCGGTGTCTGGCATTCCGGAGCAAAAGGTTTCCGATTTCTCCCTGCACCAGTTTCCCACGGTGAACCTGCTGCAGGAACTCCAGGAACAAAGCGGTATCCAGGTAAAGATCATCGTGGCCCAGACCGAAACCATCCCCCAGGAGGTGGCGCCGGGCCTGTCTCAGACCTTGCAAGGGGCGCTGGCGACCGCCTGCGAAAAGATTATCGAAACCATTTCCAAGGGCGGCGCCACCTGATTTCAGGGAGGTCGGCCACCCCAGATTTTTGGGTAATTGTTAATTTTTGGCTTTTTTTAGTAGTATCCGGCAACAAAATTGCTTGAAGAAACTACAAACACTATCTGGCAGTTAAACCCTAGACCATTGTAATTTCAACGATATCAACATATTATACTGATGTAACCAAATCCCCTCTCCCCTGCGAGGGGAGAGGGTAGGGTGAGGGGTGGCTTCATCGGCCATCCATACCCCCCTCACCCTGCCCTCTCCCCCCCAAGGGGGGAGAGGGAAAAACCTTGTAAATTCCATGATATGGTTATTACTGGGAGCGTGAAATAGATTAACTTTTCACACTCGCCCTAACCCTCTCCCTTGAGGAAGAGCGAATTTAAGGAAGATTAAAATTAATCAATTTTTCGCTCCGAGTAATAAATATCGCGAGGATTTAATTTCAATCCCTTCACCAAAGTGCTGAATAGAATCTCCTGGAAATCTGCCTGAGGGAATTAGATCAGGATGACCATTATGGTATCGATTATTATTAACGGGAGCATGAAAGGGGTTCCAGCTTTATCCCCTCTCCCCCGATGGGGGAGAGGGTTAGGGTGAGGGGGAATTTAATCTCTTTTCTGCTCCCATTAATAGCTATTGGGCATGCTAAGCTCAAACAGATCTCTACTGCCTGCCTCATAGCAAAAACCTTGCCGGACACTATTGAATTTTTGGTAAAAGGAGTGGGGGCCATGGCACAAAAACCCTGGGGCGGGCGGTTCGCCGGGGAGACCGGGAAGAGCGTGGAGGACTTCACCACCTCTCTCAGCTTCGATAAGCGCCTTTATCGCCAGGATATCGCCGGCTCGGTGGCCCATGCCCGGATGCTGGGCCGCCAGGGAATCATCGCCCCGGCGGAGGCCGAGGAGATTGTCCGGGGCCTGGAAGAGATCGAGGCCGAGATCGAGGCGGGGAAGTTCCCTTTCGACCCGGGCCAGGAAGACATCCACATGGCCGTCGAGTCCCGGCTGATCGCCAAGGTAGGCGAGGTGGGGGGCAAGCTCCACACCGCCAGGAGCCGCAACGACCAGGTAGCCCTGGACCTGCGCCTCTATCTGGCGGCAGAGGTGGAGACCCTGATCGCCGCCCTCACCGAGCTACGCCGGGCCGGGGTGCGGCTGGCCCGCCGCCACCTGAACTTGATCCTGCCGGGCTACACCCACCTGCAGCGGGCCCAGCCCATCCTCTTGGCCCATCATCTGCTGGCCTACGACGAGATGTGGCGCCGGGACCTGAGGCGGCTGACCGAGGCGGAGGCCCGCATCCAGGTTTCGCCCTTGGGGGCGGCAGCCCTGGCCGGCACCAGCTTCCCCATTGACCCCCAGTTCACTGCGGACCAACTGGGGTTCCCGGAGATCTTCCGCAACAGCCTGGACGCGGTGAGCGACCGGGATTTTATCCTGGAATTTTTATCTCATGCCTCTATAATCATGATCCACCTGAGCCGCCTCTCCGAGGAACTCATCCTCTGGGCCTCCTCGGAGTTCGGCTTCGTGGCGCTGCCGGACGCTTACGCCACCGGCTCCTCCATCATGCCCCAGAAGAAAAATCCCGACGTGCCTGAGCTCATCCGGGGCAAGAGCGGCCGGGTGGCCGGCCACCTGATGGGCCTGCTGATGGCGGTCAAGGGCCTGCCCCTGGCCTACAACCGGGACCTCCAGGAGGACAAGGAGCCCTTGTTCGACACGGTGGACACGGTGAAGGCCGCGGTAACCCTCATGACCGGCCTGCTCACGGAATTGCAGGTGCGGCCGGAGCGGATGGCCGCCGCCCTTAAGGGCGGTTTCCTCACCGCCACCGACATGGCGGATTACCTGGTCACCAGGGGGGTGCCCTTCCGCATCGCCCACGCACAGGTGGGCCGGACGGTGCGCTACGCCGAGAGCCGGGGCCGGGAATTGTGGGAGCTGAGCCTGGCGGAGATTCAGGAATTCGCCCCCCTGGCCCAGGAGGAGCTGTCCGGGTGGCTGACCATCGAGCACGCCGTGTCCCGGCGGCGCTCCCCCGGGGGCACCGCCCCGGAACGGGTGGCCGAGGCCCTTGCGCGAGCCGAAGCGGAATTGGGAATCAATCCGTATGAGCAAGAGATCTGACAGGCGCCCGGAGATGGAATCTCTACTTTTTACCAGGCCCAGGGCGAAAAACGCAAAGCGCCAACCGAAAACCGCAGCAGCTGCCAGGTATTTGCTGTTATCTTGGTTCATTGCCCTGACTATTCTCTGCGGAGGTTGCGGCAAGAAGTTGGCGCCCTTAGCGCCGGACCGGCTATTGCCCGGGCCGGTGCGGGAGTTTCGGCTCTCCCAGGAAGGCGACGCCCTGGTCCTGAGCTGGCTGCTGCCCCGGGTCAACCTGTTGGGGCAGCCGTTGACCCAGGTGCAGGGCTGCCGGGTCTATCGCTGCGAGGCCAGCGGGGTGTCGCCGGAGGTCCCCTGCCCCGCCAATTTCGTCCTCATTGCCGACATCGACCTGGCCTATCCCCAGCAGGGCGAGGTGCGGGGGGAGGCCCTCATCTTTCCGGACCGGGAGTTGGCCCCGGACCATCGTTATTTCTACCGGGTGGCGGCCTATGACCAGGATGGCTACCTGGGGAGCTGGTCCCGCACCTTGAGCCACGTCTGGGGCTGGCTGCCCCGGCCCCCCCTGGACCTGCAGGCGGCCTCGGGAGATCGGCTGGTGGCGCTGCGCTGGCGCCCGGTGAGCCAACTCACCAACGGCTCGCCGGCCAGGGACCTGGCGGGTTATCTCATCTATCGCCGTGAAGGCTCCGGCGCCTGGAGCAAGCTCTCGCCTGAGCCCCTCCCCCAAACCGCTTACCAGGATGTGGCGGTGCTGAACCAGGTGGAATATACTTACAAGGTGCAGGCGGTGCGGCGCCTGGGAGGCGAGTTGCTGGCCAGCGGCGACTCCCCCCTGCCCACCGCCAGGCCGGAGAAGCTGACGCCGCCGCCCCCCCTGTTGGGCCTACTGGCGGTGCCCACCTCCCAGGGGGTGGAGCTGCGCTGGCAGCCCAGCCCCGCCCCCGACCTGGCGGGCTACCGGGTCTACCGCCGCTCCCCGGGGGAGGCCCAGGCCGGCCGCCTGACCCCGGAGCTTTTGACCAAGCCGTATTTTGTCGATTCCCGGGTGAAGCCGGGGCAGACTTACTACTATTATGTGACTGCGGTGGACAACAGCCCCCGGGCCAATGAAAGCCTGCCTTCCGAAGAGGCGGCGATCACTTATTAGCTGTTTTCTGTTTTCTGTTTTTGGTAAGAGTCTTAACTATACATAACGAAGTAAATAATTGCGCATCCCCCGCACCTTGCAAAACAGCAAAATTCCCTCCCCCTTGAGGGGGCGACACCGGGTGGGGGTGGTATCGTCTTTGGAGTCTTAGCGGTGACAAGTGAGCCACCCTCCCCCCAACCCCCTCCCCTCTCAGGGAGGGGGAGTTTGCCAAATACTCAGTCCAAAATTTTGATAGATTAACGAAAAAATAAAAGACGTTGCGTATAATCCATTTTCCGTCATCACCCCAGAGGTAAAATTTTGCTTTAGCTGGCTGCTGATCGCTGACCGCCACCGCTAACAGGTCCTGACCGATGCACCATTTCAACTACCAGGCTGGCGAACTTTACTGTGAAAACGTCCCGGTGCGCCGCATCGCCGCCCGGGTAGGCACGCCCTTTTATCTTTACAGCGCCGCCACCCTGGGACACCACTTCCGGGTGTTCGCAGACGCCTTCCAGGGCTTCCCCCATATCGTCTGCTTCGCGGTGAAGGCCAACGCCAACCTGGCCATCTTGAGCCTGCTGGCCCGCCAGGGATGCGGGGCGGACATCGTCTCCGGGGGGGAACTCCACCGGGCCCTGGCGGCCGGGGTGGACCCGGACCGCATCGTCTATTCCGGGGTGGGCAAACGCCCCGAGGAGATCCGGGCAGCCCTGAAGGCCGGTATCCTGCTGTTCAATATGGAATCCTCCCAGGAGCTGGAGGAGATCAACCGCATCGCCGGCCGCCTTAAGAAGAAGGCCCCGGTGGCCCTGCGCATCAACCCGGACATCGACCCCCGCACCCATCCCTATATCTCCACCGGGCTCAAGAAGAATAAGTTCGGCATCGATATCCAGCGGGCCCTGGAGGATTACCATCGAGCCATGGAGCTGCCCCATCTGGAGGTGCTGGGGGTGGCCTGCCACATCGGCTCCCAGATCACCCAGGTGGCCCCCTTCGTGGAGGCCCTGGAGCGCCTCAAGGACCTGGTGGGACGCCTCAGGGCCCAGGGCATCGGCATCCGTTATCTGGACCTGGGCGGCGGCCTGGGGATCCGCTACGACCAGGAAGAGCCCCCGCACCCTTACGAGTATGGCGGCAAACTGGTGGAAAGGCTGAAGGGGCTGGAGGTCACCCTGATCCTGGAGCCCGGCCGGGTGCTGGTGGGCAACGCCGGTATCCTGGTGACCAAGGTGCTCTATACCAAGGAGAGCGAAGCCAGGCATTTCATCATCGTGGACGCGGGCATGAACGACCTGGCCCGCCCCAGCCTCTACGGTTCTTTTCATGCGGTCTGCCCGGTGGTGCAAGGGTCTTCTCCAAGGGCCATGGTGACCGCCTCCTTGGTGGGGCCTATCTGCGAATCCGGGGATTTCCTGGCCAAGGACCGCAAGATGCCGGCCTTTAAGCCCGGAGAGCTGGTGGCGGTGATGAGCGCCGGGGCCTACGGCTTTTCCATGAGTTCCAATTACAACGCCCGGCCCCGGGTAGCCGAAATCTTGGTGCAGGACCGCGATTTTTATGTTATCAGAAAACGGGAGACTTACCGCCAGCTTACCTGGGGGGAGGCCATTCCGGAGTTTTTGAAATGAATTGTAGGGGCGGCTCGCGAGCCGCTCCTACGGGAACATACGGTATGAAATGATGGCCATTAAGAAAATTACCAGAAGAGAAGAGGTTATCTCGCTTTTTAAAAAAGGCTATAGCCCCAAGGAAATAGCTCAGAAAATAGATAGAATTAGATTTGAAAGGGTAATGGATTTTTTATATATGGAAGTGGGTAATGGTAATTTAAAAAAGTCTGATATTTGGTTTAGCATTAATCACAATATGAGAGAGATGATAGAAAAATGTCGTTCGGATGATGAAGTTTCAATAGAAGAAGGTTTTTCAGAATTTTTTCAAATTTATGAATCAAATAAGGAGGAATTTAAACTTTATATAAAACTAGAAAAAGCACGAGCTGCACATGGAGATATGTACGAACTTATTTCAGAAATTGAGTTATTGCTTCATCGAGCTATTAAAAATATATTGATAAAAACCTATGGTATAGCCGAGACAGAGTGGTGGGAAAAGGGAATTCCTTTAAATATTCGTCAACAATGTTTTGGCCATAGAAATAATGATGATGAACCATCAAAAGACCCTTATTGTTATATAACGTTTATAAATCTTAAAGATATATTTGATAAGCAATGGATTATTTTTACGGATTTATTACCAGATGATTTATCAATAGACAGAAAAGGTTTTTTAAGAAACTTAATGAAAATAAATAAAATCAGAAATTTAGTAATGCATCCAAGCAAAGGATATGATTTTAAACCAAAAGATTTTGATTTTATTTATGAATTCCATGCGACAATTAATAAAAATAAATGGCCGGATAAAGAGGTTTTAAAATGATTAGCTCGTTCCCAAGCTGGAGCTTGGGAACGAGTATTCAGATGACAGTGGGGGCACAAATGTCCCGTATTATTTTTAGCATTATATTTTTAGCTTGTTATGCAGCTTGGGTTGTGTTTAGACAATATGGATGGATTCCTTTCTATGTTTTTCAAGCCATTTTAATAATAGGTCTAGTAAATGAATATTATAGATATAAAAATATATCATTAAAAATAAAAAATAAATTTCAAGACATTTTTCCAAATGAAAATTATTTTAAATTTCTTATCAAGTATGGCCACGCAATATACAGTCCTTTAGGGTCAGAAAGTATAGCAGTTTCATGCACCGTTGCCAGATTTATGGGATTTGTTGTTTTTGTCATATTTTTACTAATGGAAAGATATTTAGAGGCAGTGATATGCCTTGCAAATACATTTTTATTTGCACTGTTAGCAGGAAGGCTCGACCCTATATTTTTTATGAGCCATTTTGCAAAGAAAAAACCTGAATATGGAATAATTGTACAAGTTATCAATGAATTGAGGGAGTTTATTCATCTCAAACTCCCACAAATGATATAGACTTATTAGTTTTTAACAATTATGATTTCCAGAATATGAATCACATCCCTTTTTACAAGATGCACGGCGGGGGCAACGACTTCGTCCTCATCGACCACCGGGCCAGGTTTATTCCCGAGGCGGAACAGCCCGTCCTGGCCCGCCGGCTCTGCCACCGCCAGGTGGGGGTGGGGGCCGATGGCCTCATCCTCATTGAGGCCTCAGCCGCAGCCCACTTCCGTTGGCGTTTTTACAACGCCGACGGCTCCGAGCCGGAGATGTGCGGCAATGGCGGGCGCTGCGCGGCGCGCTTTGCGGTGCTCTCCGGCATCGCCCCGGAAACCCTGTCCTTTGAGACCGTGTCCGGAGTCATCCACGCCGAGGTTCGGGGCCGCCGGGTCAAGCTGGCCCTGACCGGGGTGGGGGACTTCCAACTTAATCAAACCATCCCCCTGGAGGAGGCCAACGTCACCGGCCATTTTGTGCGGGTGGGGGTGCCCCACCTGGTGGTGCCGGTGGACGACTTGGAGGCAGCGCCGGTGACCGAGTGGGGCCGGCTGCTCCGCTTCCACCAGATGTTTCAGCCCGCGGGCGCCAACGTCAATTTCGTCCGCTTCACCGGGCCTGAGAATCTCTCCATCCGCACCTATGAGCGGGGGGTGGAAGACGAAACCCTGGCCTGCGGCACCGGCTCGGTGGCCGCCGCCCTGGTGGGAGCCTGCCTGGGGCGGCTGTCTTCGCCGGTGGAGGTCCTGACCCGGGGCGGGGAAATTCTCACCGTGTTCTTCCGCCCCCAATCCGGGGCTTGCCGCGAGGTCTACCTGGAAGGCGACGCCCTGGTGGTTTATCAGGGCGAACTCTGGTTAGAGGAACTCAAGTAAGGAGGTTGCGTTATGCTCAAAGGAGCCATCACCGCCATAGTCACTCCCTTCAAGAACGGCCGGATCGATGAAGAGGCCTACCGGGCCCTGATCGAGCGCCAGATTGGCGAAGGGATCCATGGACTCGTTCCCTGTGGCACCACCGGCGAATCTCCCACCCTGTCCCATGCCGAACACAAGCGGGTGGTTTCGATCTGCATCGATCAGGTGAAAAAACGGGTCCCGGTGGTCGCCGGCGCCGGCTCCAACAGTACCGCCGAATCCCTGGAGCTGACCAAACACGTCCAGGACGCCGGCGCCGATTATGCCCTGATAATCACCCCTTACTACAACAAACCGACTCAGGAGGGCCTGTACCAGCATTATAAAACCATCGCCTCCCAGACCAGGATTCCCATCGTGGTCTACAACGTGCCTGGCCGCACCAGCCTCAACCTGCTGCCGGAGACCATGGCCCGGCTCGCTGAGCTCCCGAATATCGTCGGCCTCAAAGACGCCACCGGGGACCTGAAACAGGGCGCCAAGACCCTGGAGCTGTGCGGCGATAAAATCACGGTGCTCTCCGGCGACGACTTCACCGTATTGCCCCTGCTGGCCATCGGCGGGCAGGGGGTGATCTCGGTGGTTTCCAACGTGGCCCCCGCGGATATGGCCGGCATGTGCAACGCCTTCTTCCAAGGCTCCCTTTCGGCCGCCCGCAAACTCCACTTTAAGATGTGGCCGCTGATGGAAGCCATGTTTTACGAGACCAACCCCGCGCCGGTGAAAACCGCCCTGAAAATGATGGGCAAGATCAGCGGCGAGGTGCGGCAGCCCCTGTGCCCGCTCTCCCAGGCCAACGAAACCAGGCTGCGCCAGGTGATGCAGGAGTATGGGTTGATTAAGTAGTTCAAGGTTCAAAGTTCAAAGTTCAAAGTCAATACGATTACTTACCATTTTTGTAGCCGCAGGCTTTAGCCTGCGCCGCACAGGCGAGACGCCTGTGCCACCATAAAAGCAGGTTTAAGGTTTAGGATTTTAACCTTTAACCTTGAACTTTGAACCTTGAACTGGAACCCCAGGAGGTTCCCATGATCAAGGCCATCGTTTCCGGCGCGGCGGGGCGCATGGGCGGCCGGATTATTCACCTGATGGAGGAGGCGGCGGGGATCACCCTGGCCGGCGCCTGCGAGCAGCCGGATCATGCCGCGGTGGGGAAAGACGTCGGCGAGGTGGTGGGCCTGCCGCCCAAGGGTCTCCAGGTAGCCGGCTCCCTGGCCGAAGTCCTGGGGCAGGGTGAGGTGGTCATCGAGTTCACCCACCCCGAGCCGTCACTCCACCATCTGCGGGAGGTGGCGGCCGCCGGCAAGGCCATGGTTCTGGGAACCACCGGGTTTTCCCCGGCCCAGGTCGCCGAGATCCACGCCCTGGGGGCCCGGACCCGCCTGGTGTTCGCCCCCAACATGAGTGTCGGGGTGAACCTGATGTTCAAGATGGTGGCCGACGTTGCCCGGGTGCTCACGGAGGGCTACGACGTCGAGATCGTCGAGGCCCACCACCGCCTGAAAAAGGACGCGCCCAGCGGCACCGCGCTGAAGCTGGCCCAGGTCATTGCCCACGTCCTGGAGCGGGACCTGGAGAAGGTCGGGGTCTATGCCCGCCGCGGCATCATCGGCGAACGCCGCCAGGAGGAGATCGGCATCCAGACGGTGCGGGCCGGGGATATCGTCGGGGAGCACACCGTGCTCTTCGGGGGCATCGGCGAGAGGTTGGAGATCGTCCACCGGGCCCACAGCCGGGACAACTTCGCCCGGGGGGCGCTCAGGGCCGCCCAATGGGTGGTAGCCCAGCCGCCGGCCTGTTACGACATGCAAGATGTCTTGGGGTTGAAGTGATTAATACGGGGTATAAATAACATGCGCATCGTACGCTTTGAGTTGGGGGGCCGGACGGGTTACGGCATCATTGAAGGCGAAAAGATTTCGGTCTTGTGGGGCGCCCCCTATGGTGACGGTTGTTCCAATACCACCGGGGAGCTGCTCTCCCTGCCGGAGGTTACGCTGCTGGCGCCCTGCGAACCCAGCAAAATCATGGCCATCGGCTTGAATTACCGGGATCACGCCGTGGAGTTCGGCCACCCCCTTCCCGTCGAACCTTTGCTGTTTATGAAGCCCAGCACTTCGGTGATCGGGCCGGACGAGGACATCGTCTATCCCGAGATGAGCCGCCGGGTGGATTACGAGGCGGAGCTGGCGGTAGTCATCGGCAAGACCGCCCGCCACGTCCGGGAGGAGGACTTCCGGGATTACGTGCTGGGTTATACCTGCATCAACGACGTCACCGCCCGGGATTTGCAAAAGAAAGACGGCCAGTTCACCCGCTCCAAGAGCTTCGATACCTTCTCCCCCCTGGGGCCCTGGATCGAAACGGAGATCGCCGACCCGGATAACCTGACGGTGGAAGCCTTTCTAAACGGGGAGCGCCGCCAGCACGGGAACACCGGCAACATGGTCTTCGGGGTGGCCGCCCTGGTCTCCTTCATCTCCCGGATCATGACCCTGCTGCCGGGCGATGTCATCGCCACCGGCACCCCTGCGGGCATCGGCCCCATGCAACCCGGCGACGTGGTGGAAGTGAAGCTGGAAGGAATCGGCGCCTTGCGCAACCGCCTGGTGGCAGGATTTTTTGTAAAGGTGGAGTAGATGACCGCTTTTTTCAAACCGGCGGCCCGCCTGAACCTTATCCCACCTTATCTCTTCAAGGCGATTGACGACAAGAAGGTCGAGGTCAAGGCCCGGGGCGTGGATATCATCGACCTGGGGGTGGGCGATCCGGACCTTCCCACCCCGCGCTTCATCGTGGAAAGGCTGAGGGAGGCGGCACAGGACTCCGCCACCCACCGCTACCCGGCCTATTCCGGCATGAATCTCTTCCGGGAGGCGGTGGCCCGCTGGTACGGCAAACGGTTCGGGGTGAACTTGGACCCGGAGAGCGAAGTCCTTACCCTCATCGGCTCCAAAGAAGGGATTGCCCATTTACCCTTGGGGATCAACGATCCCGAAGACCTCAACCTGATTCCCACCCCGGGCTATCCGGTGTACCAGATGGGCACCCTGTTCGCCGGGGGGGTTTGCCAGTTCATGCCCCTGACCCGGGAAACCGGCTTCCTGCCGGACCTGGAAGCCATCCCGCCCCTGGTGGCCCGGGACGCCAAGGCGTTGTTCTTCAACTACCCAAACAACCCCACGGCCGCGGTCGCGGACCGGGATTTCTTTGCCAGGGTGGCGGCCTTCTGCCGGGAGCATCAGATCATTGCGGTGCATGATGCGGCCTACACCGAGCTCGCCTTCGACGGTTTTAAGCCCCCCAGTTTTTTGGAGGCGCCCGGGGCCAAGGAGGTGGGCATCGAGTTCCATTCCCTCTCCAAGACCTACAACATGACCGGCTGGCGCCTGGGCATGGCGGTGGGCTCGGCCGCGGTGCTGGCGGCCCTGGGCAAGATCAAGAGCAACATCGACTCCGGGGCCTTCGACGCCATTCAGTTGGCGGGCATCGCCGCCCTCGATTCGGACCAGAGCAGCGTCCGGGAGAACTGCGCCATCCTCCAGGAGCGTCGGGACCTCCTGGTGGGAGGCCTGAAAAAGCTGGGCTACGACCTGGAGCCCCCCAAGGCCACCTTCTACGTCTGGCTGCCGACGCCACCGGGCCTGACCTCACTGGGCTTCACCACCCACCTGCTGGAGCAGGCCGGCATCGTCACCATCCCGGGCCACGGCCTGGGCGCCCCCGGCGAAGGTTACGTGCGCCTGGCCCTGACCGTGCCCAAGGAGCGCCTCGAAGAAGCCCTGGCGCGACTTAAGAAGATCGGTTAAGGGGAGAAAGCTGCGAAACTGTGGAACCGGCGCCCTGGCCGGCGTCTTGCAGGTGCGTGGTTTCGCACCAATAATGGCGCCTGAGACGCGCCCATAGTATCTTACAAAATATAATCCAGATCCCATGAGCCGAGACCTATTCAGGAAGACCTGGCTTGAGCGCCATGAAAAAAAGGTGATCTTTCTCCTGGTCTTCCTGGCCGTCTGCGGCCTGGGGCTGCTGACCGAAAAGATCCTGGCCTTCAAGGCCGGCGCGCTCTCGCATCCCCTGGGGGTGAAACGATTTATCAAGTTGCGGGAATTTGAGCCGGGTTACGCCGAGGTGCTCCTCCCCAGCCTCCAGGCTATGGCCCAATCCGACACCCTGGTGCGGCGGCCTTATATCATCCGGGTGGATGAAAACGGCTTCATCATGCCTGCCAAGGTTCATGAGCACCCGGACCTGACCCTGGTTTTTTTGGGGGGCTCCACCACCGAAGACATCTATGACGATGAGAATAACCGTTTTCCTTATCTGGCCGGCCACTTGCTGGAAGAGAGCACCGGGCTCCGGGTGAATTCCTACAATGCCGCCAAGAGCGGCAACGATTCCCTGCACTCCCTTGACGTCCTGCTGAACAAGGTGCTGCCTCTCAAACCCGATCTGGTGGCGATGATGCACAATATCAATGACCTGAGCATCCTGCTCTTTGAAAAGAGCTACTGGAACAGGAACCCCTCCAGATCGCCCCTTATCGAGAAAAAGCCCGATTGGCGGACGGTGGGCAAGAATCTGGAGGAGACCTTCCAGTTGGCCCGGGACCTGGTGGTCCCCAATCTTTACGCCGCCCTCCATCGCTTGCTGCACGCCGAGGGCAAATCCCAGGCCGATGAATTTCATCAGGTCAGGGGCCAAAAAATCGAGGTGAATCAAGACTACCTGGTGCGGGAATTCACCCTCAACCTCCAGACCTTCATCAATATCTGCCGGGCCCGGGGGATAACCCCGGTTCTCCTGACCATGCCCAGCCGCCTGAAGGATGATCCCGACCCATTGATCCGCAGGCTGATGCAGCGCCTGGAGGAGCAGAACGGCATAACTTACCGGGATTTTAAGGGGGCCTTCGACCGTTTCAACCAGACCATCCGGGAGGTGGCGGCCCAAAACCGGGTGCTCCTGATAGATCTGGCCCAGGAAATCCCCCAGGAAAAAGAATACATGTCAGACGTGGCCCATTATACCCCGGCGGGTTCCCGGCTGGTGGCCCAAAAGATCGCCGCCGGCCTTTCGCCGCTGCTGGCTGCTCTTCAGAAACGGCCAGAAGGCCGTTAATCGCAGGGCGCCTGCCCTGCAGAACTTTAGAATGGTCTAATAATCATGTCCCTGGGATTTGCCGCCATCACCGAGATCAAGCCGGTCATCGCCTTTATCGGCCTGGGGTCCAATCTGGGGGATCCCGCGGCCCAGGTGCGCCGGGCTCTGACGGGGCTGGCCGCCCTGGACGAGGTGGAGCTGGTCCGGGTCTCCGGCTTTTATCTAAACCCGCCCCTGGGGCCGGCGAATCAGCCCTGGTACGTAAACGCCGTGGCCCAGGTGCGCACCCGCCTGACCGCAGAGGAGCTCCTGCGGGTCCTGGCCCGGCTGGAAGCCGCCCTGGGCCGGGTCCGCAAAGAGCGCTGGGGGCCGCGGCTGATCGACCTGGACCTGCTGCTATACGACGGCGAGATCGCCTGCACCCCGGAGCTGGTCCTGCCACATCCGGAGATGCACCGGCGGGCCTTTGTTTTGGTGCCCCTTGCCGAGATCGCCCCGGACGCCTGGCACCCAGGGCTCAAGAAGAGCGCCGCCCGGCTCCTGGCGGAGCTTTCGCCTGCAGCGCGGCAGGCGGTAAAACCCATGTCGTTTGAGGAAAGAAGGCCATGTCCCGTCTATTAGGTGGTTTAATCCTGGGCTATCTGATTTACTGGGGGATCCGCAAGCTGGCCCAATCCCTGGGCCTGTGGCCCCAGGCGCCCCGGCCGGCGGTCAAGGGAGGGGAACCGGATGTGCTGGTCCAGGACCCGGTCTGCCATACCTTCATCCCCCGCAAAGAGGCTTTGAAGGTGGAAAAGGACGGAAAAGTCTATTTTTTCTGTTCCGAAGGCTGTTTAAAGCGTTTCCAACGTAGTGGCAGCAATTAACTTTTATGATATGGTAAGGGGTCATTATGAAATTCTTCATCGACACCGCCGACTTGGAAGAGATTCGTGAGGCCCACGACCTGGGGCTGGTGGACGGGGTGACCACCAACCCCAGCCTATGCGCCAAGGCCGGGATCAAAACCGATAAACAGTTTGAAAAACTTATCAGGCAAATTTGCGAATTGGTCCAGGGGCCGGTAAGCGCCGAAGTGACGGCCACCGATGAAGCGGGCATGCTCCAGCAAGCCCGTCACCTGGCCAAGATTCACCAATGGGTGGCGGTGAAGATCCCCATGACCCCCGACGGCCTCAAGGCCACCCGCCTCCTGGCGGCGGAGGGCATCAGGGTCAACGTCACCCTGATCTTCCAGTCCCTCCAGGCCATGCTGGCCGCCAAGGCGGGCGCCGCCTATGTCAGTCCCTTCATCGGCCGCCTGGATGACATCGGCCACCGGGGCATGGAAATCGTGGAGCAGACCGTCACCATCTTCGAAAATTACGGTTTCGACACCGAGATCATCGTGGCCTCGGTGCGCCATCCCCTGCACGTCCTGGAAGGCGCTCTGGCAGGCGCCGATATCGCCACCATCCCTTACGGGGTGCTGCTGCAGCTGATGAAACACCCCTTGACGGATGCGGGGTTGAAAAAGTTCCTGGAGGATTGGGAAAAGGCTCGCAAGTCCTGAGGCCCTTTTGCTAACCGGAGACAACCTGGTTGTAGGGCCGCACCTTGGTGACCGGCCTGATATGCGGGCGCACCCGGAGGTGCGCCCCATCACGCTTGTTTGAGATGAATCAGTCAGAGACCAACATCTGTAGCACCCCCAACCTGCTCACCGGCACGCGCATTGCCATGATCCCGTTGGTGGTGGTTCTCTTGCTGTTCCCCGGACGGCTGGCCAGCTTCCTGGGGGGCTCCTGCTTTCTGCTGGCCGGGGCCACCGATTTTCTAGATGGCTACCTGGCCCGGCGCCATTCCCAGGTGAGCCGTTTCGGCAAATTCCTGGACCCGCTGGCGGACAAGCTGCTGGTCTCCGCGGCCCTCATCATGCTCATTCCTTTGGGCCGGGTGCCGGCCTGGATGGCCTTTCTCATCGTGGGCCGGGAACTGACGGTCACGGGGTTAAGGGGCCTGGCCGCCGCCGAGGGCATCATCCTGGCCGCGGACCGCTGGGGCAAGACCAAGACTGCCCTGCAAATGGCAGCCTTAACCGCCTTGATTTTCCACTATCCCTTCCTGTCCATCAACTTTCAACGGCTGGGAATGGTCCTGCTCTGGATGGCCCTTATCATCACCCTGGTTTCCGGAGTCAGCTATTTCCGGGCCTTCTTCGGGCAACAACTGGAAGGCCGCCATCCTGACAACAACGGCTCTTGACTGGATATTTTACCGAGCAAATTAACGGAGGACGACTTTGGCCAGACATCTTTCCGCCCTGAAACGGGCCCGACAGAACGAAAAACGGCGGCTGCGCAACCAGAGCCGCAAGACCCGGGTGAAACACGCGGTGCGGGAGGTGCGCGCCGCGGCGGCTCAAAAAAATCTGGAAGCCGCGGAGACCGCCCTGAAAAAAGCTGTGCCCACCATCGCCAGGGTGGCCGGCAAGGGCGCCCTCCATTGGCGCAGCGCCGCTCGCAAGATCTCCCGCCTTACCAGGTTAGTCCAGGCCCTGCAAGGCGCATAGAAATATTAGTTCAAGGTTCAAAGTTCAAAGTTCAAAGTCGAAAACCGGCTTTAACCTCGAACTTTGAACCTTGAACTTTGAACTTTGAACTCCTTCTCACCCCGGCCCCATCTTCAACAGGGCCCACTCCAGCCACAGCCGCGGCGAGCCGCCGCTGGTCTTCAGTTGCCAGTCGATCTGGTGCAGCAGAGAAAGGTGGGAGCGCAAGGCTGCTTCCGAAAAGCGGGGGGCTTGCTGCGCCAGGAGTTTAAGGACCCTCGGCGGCAGCGAGAGGCTGCGGCTCTGGAAGGCGGCGCCGCCGGCGCCGCCTTCTTTGAGGAGGATCAGCAGGCGTAATTGCCGGGCCAGCATCCCCAGGATCCTGGGCGGCTTCTCTCCCAGGTCCAGAAGCTGGCCCAGGGCGCTCAGGCGCTTGTGGGCTCCGGCCTCTCCCAGGGCCTCCACCAGGGCAAAGATGTTGTGGGTGCGGCTGTGGGTGGCCAGCTGGTTTACCAGGTTGGGGGTCAGGGACTTTTCGGCGCCGGCGTATAGAGCCAGCTTCTCCAGCTCCTGGATCAGGTCCGCCAGGTTGTCCCCCACGATCTCCACCAGACGCTGGGCCGCGGCCAGGGTCAGGGTCTTCCCCAGACTTCCGGCCTCCCGCGTCAGCCATTGGTAAAGCTCCGCCTCCTTCAGGCGGAAAAACCCCAGGGCCGACTCCTGCCGCTGCAAGCGCTCCCAGACGGGATTTCTCCCCCAATCCCTGGCCTTAACTCCCTCGGCCAGGAGCACCACCCAGGCCCGGGGCGCCGGGTGGTCCAGGTAATCGTTGACGGCCTTGAAGGCCGCGGCGTTGAGCTCCAGCCGGCGCAGCACCAGGAGTTGTCCCGGACCCCACAGGGAGGCCACCCGGGATTCGGCCAGAAACTCAGGCAGCTCCACCTCCTGGGCCTCCCGCAGCACCCTGACCGGAGCCTCGCCCCAGCGGTCCTGGAGGCCCTCCTCTAGCCGTCCCAGGGCCCGGAGCATGAGGAACTCCTCATCCCCATAAAACAGGTAGAGGGGTTTAATGCCCTGGCGCTCCAGGTGGCGTTCCAATAATGGATGCGACATGGGGTTACGGGTAGGGTGGGCGATGCCCACCATTAACAAGAACCATTATTAATTCCTGGCGGCTGGCGCCCGCCCCAGACAACGGCTCACGGCTAACTCCTAAAGCACCAACAACACCTTATTCAGGACCCGCTGGGCCATATTGGCCGCGGCCCGGCGCAGGCCCTCGGCCCTGGTGACCTCCCCGGCCTGGTAGCTGGGGTCCACCACGTAGTCTGACTCCAGGATCTGGGTATCTTTCCAGAGCACCTTGCCGTTGTCCCGCTGCCGCAGGGTCAGCTCCACCCGCACTATCACCCGCCGTACCGTGGACTGGGTGACGCTGGAATAGGCCACCGAGGTGTTGTCCACCGACTGGACCTTGCCATCCAGGACCAGGTCAGCCCGATCTTCATAGGGGGTAACCTTGACCGCCCGGGTCTGGGTGAAGGTGCGGATCAGGGCGTTGGCCATAATGGCTTCCAGTCCCACCTCGGTGGAGCGGTTGGTAAACAGGGGCACGGCCAGGGTACGGGTGGTGCCGCCGATAGGTTCGGCCCCCAGGGGATGATAACCGCAGCCCGAAATGGCACAGACCAAGCATATAAAAGCACAAACCTGACGGGCCATCATACCTCTCGTTCCTTAGTAATTGAGTTCAAAAATATGGTTATGTATTTTATCTTTCCCCCCTCACCCCGACCCTCTCCCCCCGCAAGCGGGGGGAGAGGGAATTATTCGCCAAGGCTAATGACTGGAGCATCAACTAGGCTCCATCTTTTTCCCTCTCTCCCAATGGGCGAGACAGATAGGGTGAGGGGAAAAGTAATCTATTCCCTTTTCAAATAAAAATACGTTAGCGGATTTATGAACTTTCGTACTTAGACAACGATATTGACCAGCTTACCATTACGAGCCCAAACTACCTTTTTATGGACGTCAGTTCCCCATTTCCGGATAGCCGGATCACTTAATATTTTCGCCTCATTCACATTTCTGTGGTCAGAAATATGAACTTTAATGCGCCCTCGGACCTTGCCATTTACCTGAACGATCACCTCATAATGAGGCTCTGCCAACGCCTTAGTCTGCCCCTCAGGCCAACAGCAGGTCTGCAAGGAATCGCTCTGGCCGACTAACTGCCATAATTCCTCAGCAATGTGCGGCACCATGGGACTTACTAGTAAAATGATGCTCTCAATAGCCTCCCGAAAAACTTCTTGAATGACTGGATCATCTTTATCTCTAGGGATATCCTCCATTGCCAGATAGAAAGTATTTACTAATTCCATTATGGAAGCGATTGCGGTGTTAAAGTGGAATGAGTCCTCGATATCATCCGTAACTTTTTTTATTGTTTTATGCAATTTATGCCGGAAATCCCAGAGGTTAGGCGGGATATCCTCGCCAACGCCTTGGTAGGATCGAACATTAGCAATTTCCGGCAGCAGCGAGTTGACCAGGTTCCAGAGGCGGTGCAGGAAGCGGTGGCAGCCGGCCACCCCCTGGTCGCTCCACTCCAGGTCTCTTTCCGGAGGCGCGGCGAATAGCAGAAAGAGGCGGGTGGTGTCGGTGCCGTATTCCTCGATCAGGTACTCCGGATCCACCACGTTGTCCTTGGATTTGGCCATCTTGGCCCCGTCTTTGAGGACCATTCCCTGGGTGAGGAGGCGCTGGAATGGTTCGTCGATTTGCACCAGCCCCAGGTCCCGCAGGACCTTGGTGAAGAAGCGGGCGTAGAGCAGGTGCAGCACCGCGTGTTCGATGCCGCCGATGTACTGATCCACCGGCAGCCAATAGTCCACCCGGGCCTTGTCCAGGATGCCCTCCCGATAGTCGGGGCAGGCGTAGCGCAGGAAATACCAGGAGGACTCCACAAAGGTGTCCATGGTGTCCACTTCCCGGCGGGCCGGACCGCCGCAGCCGGGGCAGGAGACCTCATAGAAGTCGGGCGATAGCGCCAGGGGCGAGCCGCCCTCCCCGGTGATCCGCACGTCCAGGGGCAGGACCACGGGCAGCTCGGCCGCCGGCACCGGCACCATCCCGCATTTTTCACAATAAATAATGGGAATGGGCGCTCCCCAGTAGCGCTGCCGGGAGATCAGCCAGTCCCGCAGGCGGAAGTGCACCGCCGGTTTCCCCAGGCCCTTCGTTTCCAGGTAGTTGGCGATGGCCTCCCGGGCCCGGGCGCTGGCCATGCCGCTAAAATCCCCGGAGTCCACCAGGACGCCGTCCTCTTCATAGGCCCCGGTCAGCCCTGCGGCCGGCTGTTTCTCATTTTTGGTATTTTTCGTATTTTTCGTATTTTTTGTAAGAGGTGGCTGGACCACCACCCGGATGGGGAGATGGTACTTTTGGGCGAACTCAAAATCCCGCTGGTCGTGGGCCGGCACCGCCATCACCGCGCCGGTGCCGTAGCCCATCAGGACGAAGTTGGCCACGTAAATGGGCATCTTCCAGCCGGTGACCGGGTTCAGGCAGTAGCGCCCGGTGGCGACCCCTTCCTTGGTGATCTCTTCCAGGGCCCCGCGGCTGCGATTCTGCGCAGACCAAAAATCGACAAAGGCGCGCACCTCCGCCTCCTGGGCGGCGCCCCGGGCCAGTTCCAGGGCCAGGGGGTGCTCCGGGGCCAGGCTCATGAAGGTGGCGCCGAACAGGGTGTCCGCCCGGGTGGTGAAGACCTTGATGGGCTCGCCGCCGCCCTCCAGGGGGAATTGGATCTCCGCCCCCTGGGACTTGCCGATCCAGTTGCGCTGCATGGTGGCCACCCGCTCGGGCCAGTGCGAGAGCTGATCCAGGTCGGCCAGCAGCTCCTCGGCGTAGGCGGTGATCTTAAAGAACCACTGGTCCAACTCCTTCAAGTGCACCGGGGAGTCGCAACGCCAGCAGCGGCCATTTTCCACCTGCTCATTGGCCAGCACCGTGGCGCACTTGGGGCACCAGTTGACCGGGGCCAGCCGTTTGTAGGCCAGCCCCCTTTGGTACATCTCGATGAAGACCAACTGTTCCCAACGATAATATTCCGGGTCGCAGGTGGCCAGCTCCCGGGGCCAATCATAGCTATAGCCCAGGGCCTGGAGCTGGCCGCGCATGTAGGCGATATTCTCAGAGGTCCACCTGGCCGGGTGGAGCCCCCGGGCCAGGGCGGCGTTTTCCGCCGGCAGGCCGAAGGCGTCCCAGCCCATGGGGTGCAGCACGTTGAACCCCCGCATCCGTTTGTAGCGAGCCACCACGTCGCCGATGGTGTAATTGCGCACGTGCCCCATGTGGATGCGCCCGGATGGGTAAGGAAACATCTCCAGGACGTAATACTTGGGGCGGCTGGGGTCTTCGCGGGCCTCATAGAGCCGCCGCGCCTGCCAAATCTCCTGCCATTTGGCCTCCAGGCGGCGGGGTTGATAACGGGGCGACATGGGCACTCCTGCTCACGCTAATTTCTCTTGATAAATTACCATAGACCGGCCGGGGCGACAAATGATAAAGGGCGCTACCGGCCCCGGAACCATTTCACCCTTGTATTTTCCCGGATTTTTGATTACCTTCTCACCATGGCGGCCCAGCCTGGCCTCAGCGTCATCATCCCCACTTACAACCGGGCGCCCCTGGTTAAAGAGGCGGTGGCCTCGGTGCTGGCCCAGACCTGGCGGGATTTTGAAGTCCTGGTGGTGGATGACGCCTCCAGGGACGGCACCGCGGAGGCCCTGGCCGCTTTTGGGTCCCGGATAAGATTGCTGCGCTCCCCTTCCCGCCTCGGGGTGGCGGCAGCCAGGAATCTTGGCATCTCCGCGGCCCGGGGGCAGTGGCTGGCCTTCCTCGACTCCGACGACTTGTGGCGGCCGGAAAAACTGGCCCGGCAGATGGCTTATCTGGCAGGGCTTCCGGAACTCGTCCTCTGCCAAACCGAAGAGACCTGGGAGCGGCGGGGGCTTAAGGTCAACCAACCCCGGAGCCATCGGAAAATCGGGGGCTGGATCTTTTTCCAATCCCTGGAGCGCTGCCTGGTGAGCCCCTCGGCGGTGATCCTGCACCGGACTGTTTTTCAGAAACACGGCGGCTTCGATGAGAATCTCCCCGCCGCCGAAGACTACGACCTCTGGTTGCGCCTCAGTTGGCGCTACCAGATCGGACTGCTGCCGGAGGCCCTGGTCATCAAGCGGGGCGGCCGCGACGACCAGCTCTCCGCCCAATGGGGCCTGGACCGTTTTCGCATCCGGGCCCTCCTCAAACTCCTGGATGACCCGGGGCTGCCGGCCCCAGAGGCCCTGGCGGCCCGGCGGACGCTGGCCCGCAAATGCGCCATCTACGCCCAGGGCTGCGAAAAGCGGGACAGGCTGGAGGAAGCCGGGGTTTACCGGGGTTTGGGGAGACAGGCGGAAGGCGAGGCGCCAACCCTTGATAAAATGCCATAGCAAAGAAACGAATTTCGAGACCTTCTTTACCAATGGCAGGCATAAAGGCTCTTGCGACGTTCCGGCGGAGAAAGGTGGCGGCGACGCCGGCTTCCGGCCCCTCGAGCTGTTGGAAGCCGCTTTGGCTAGCTGCCTAAATATCTGGCTAAGGATGTATGCTACCCGCCATAATATTCCCCTTGCCGGCATGGCGACCGAGGTCTCCTTGAATCGCCAGGTTACCGGGGAGGGGGTTTTCGAATATGGATTGGAATTGGACGGACCCATCACCGAAGGCCAAAGGCAAGAGTTGCTACAGGCTGCCGAATCTTGTCCAGTTTATCAAACTCTATCCCAAAAAATTTTATTCAAGTATGAGCCCCGATAAAGAGGAGTTAACGGCCTGCCAGAGGAGAGTCCATGGACATCTACAAAGCCATTCACCATCGTCGCAGCCATCGCTTGTACAAACCGGACCCGCCGCCCCGGCAAGTCCTGGAACGGATAGTCGAGGCCGCCCTGTGGGCTCCCTCCGGCATCAATCTCCAGGGCTGGGACCTATGCGTGATGGCCGGCCGGGTCCGGGACGAATTCGTGGCCCTGGTGAGCCAGGCCATCAAATATCTGCTGCCCGAATTGAAGAAGGCCAACATCCCTGGAATAGACACGGAACTGGTGATGAAGTTCTTCAAGAACCTGGGGGGCGCCCCGGTGGTCATCGCGGTGACCATCTTCAAGGACCCCCACCCCGGCATGAATATGGCCAACCTCCAGAGCGGCGCCGCCCTCATGCAAACCCTGCTGCTGGCGGCAGAAGCCGAAGGCCTGGGCACCTGCTGGATGACCGGGGCTAATTACCTGGAAGACGAAATCCTGAAATTCCTGGGGAAAAACGAGCGGCAACTGCTGGCCATCACCCCCATCGGCTTTCCGGCCAAGGAACCGCCGGTGCCGCCCCGCAAGGATCGGGAAGTGCGCTGGCTGGGGTTTTAGCGGTCAGCTTACCGGCAAACACCGGTGGCGACGGGGTTACCCAGGCCCTACGCCATGATGCAGGAAACCGGTTCACCCTAGCGAAAAAGTCAGAACCGGGACATTATCCGGTTAACTAGAGGCCCATGGCAGAAGAGAAACCAAAACCCCTGGTGGAGCAGGTGCGGGCTGCGGGCTGAGCCTCCAAGATACCTCCGGGGGTCCTGGAGGACGTCTTAAAGAGCCTGCCCTTTAAGAGCCATGCCGATCTCCTGGTGGGATTGGAGGCGGCGGACGACGCCGGGGTCTATCGTCTGACCCCGGAGCTGGCCCTGATCCAGACGGTGGATTTCTTTACCCCCATCGTCAACGATCCCTATGAGTTCGGGGCCATCGCCGCGGCCAACGCCCTCTCCGACATCTACGCCATGGGGGGCCGGCCTCTAATAGCCCTGAATATCGCCTGCTTTCCCCTGATGAGCGAGTCGCCGGATACCCTCAAGGCGGTGCTCCGGGGTGGCCTGGACAAGGTGCACGAAGCCGGGGCCTTGCTGGTGGGGGGCCACAGCGTCGAAGACCCGGAGATGAAATACGGCCTGGCGGTCACCGGGTTGGTGCATCCGGAGCGAATCTACACCAAGGCCGGGGCCCGCCCCCGGGACTTGCTGCTGCTCACCAAGCCCCTGGGCACCGGCATCATCGCCACCGCCCTGAAGGCCCGCCTGGCCTCCCGGGAAGCCGAGAGAATGGCCATCCGGGTGATGGCCGCCCTCAACCGGGCCGCGGCCGAGGCCTTGGAAGGCCTGGAGGTGCATGCGGTCACCGACATCACCGGCTTCGGCCTCCTGGGACACGGCCTGGAGATGGCCCGGGCCTCCCGGGTGGAGTTCACCATTTTTGCCGGCCGGGTGCCGGTCCTTTCCTGGGCCCGGGAGTACGCCGCCATGGGCCTGGTGCCGGCGGGCAGCCACGCCAACCGCCGCTTCTGCGAAAAGCACCTGACCCTCGACCCCGGGGTGGACCCGGTAATGGCGGACCTCTTGAGCGACGCCCAGACCTCCGGCGGCCTGTTCATCGCGGTGGCGCCGCACCACGGCGATTTGCTGCTGAGCCGGCTTAAGGAGCGGGGGGTAGCGGAGGCGGCCATCATCGGCGAGGTCAGTGGCACAGGCGCGGGGCGGATCCGGGTGACTCCCTAAGCCCCCTGGAAAATCAAGAGGCGAGCGCCAGCCGTTTTTCTGAAAATCGGCCAGGCATAGATGCGGAGACTTCATTTGGTGAAATCTTTAGAGGAACAACTGGCTCTGATTAAGCAGGGCTGCCAGGAGATCATCCGGGAAGAGGAGCTGAAGGCGCGGCTTAAAGAGGCCATCGCCACAGGCAAGCCCTTGCGGGTCAAGGCCGGCTTCGATCCCACCGCCCCGGACCTGCACCTGGGGCACACGGTGCTCATCCAGAAGCTCAAACACTTCCAGGACCTGGGCCACCAGGTGATCTTCCTCATCGGGGATTTCACCGGTCTGATCGGTGACCCCTCGGGCAAGACCGAAACCCGCCCGCCCCTTACGGAAGAAGAGGTCAAGGCCAACGCCGCCACCTACCAGCGCCAGATCTTCAAGATCCTGGATAAGGAGAAGACCGGCATCGACTTCAACAGCCGCTGGATGAAGCAAATGTCCGCCCAGGACCTGATCAAACTGGCGGCCCGCCACACCGTGGCCCGGATGCTGGAGCGGGAGGATTTTCATAAGCGCTATGCCTCGCAGACCCCCATCAGCATCCACGAGTTTCTCTATCCCCTGATCCAGGGCTATGACTCGGTAGCCCTGCAGGCCGACGTGGAGTTGGGGGGCACCGACCAGACCTTTAACCTCCTGGTGGGCCGGGACTTGCAGCGGGAATACGGCCAGCAGCCCCAGGTGGTGATCACCGTGCCGCTGCTGGAAGGGCTGGACGGGGTGCAGAAGATGAGCAAATCCCTGGGGAACTACGTGGGGATCGACGAGGCACCCAAAGAGATTTATAACAAACTCATGCATATTTCCCCTGAATTGATGCTTCGTTATTATGAGCTTTTAACTGATATTACCCCTAATGAGTTGGCCAATCTAAAAGAAAACTTATCGCAAGGAAAGAAGGACCCCCGCCAGGCCCAAATAGATTTAGCCAAAGAAATAGTGGCCCGCTACCATGGGAGAGACAAGGCAGAACACACCGCGCAAGAGTTCATTGAAGTCCGTGATGGAGGATTGCCGGAGGATATCGAAGAAGTGACCCTGGAGGCTCCAGGCTCGAAGCTGTGGCTCCCGAAGGCCATGGTATTGTCGATGATGACAGACAGCACCTCTGCAGCCCAGCGTCTAATAATCCAGTCCGCGGTCCAGGTGGACGGGGAAAAGGTAACGGATATCAAGAAAGAGCTGACCGCGAGAGATAAACCTTATACGTTGCAGGTGGGGAAACGGCGGTTCAAGAAAGTGAAACTATTTGAGAAAGTGAAACGTCCCCGCTAACCAGGTCGGAATTTTTCATCTCGTTCCCAAATTGTACTTGGGATCGAAAATGATTGCCAAGTTTAACTTGGCAGCGGAGGAAGGCGTTCCCAAGCACAGCTTGCGAACGAGCCATTCATATTCCAAAGGAACACCGAAAACTATGAAAATCTTTGCATTCGGAGGTTTTAAGTTCCCCCTCCCTTGAGGGGAGGGGGTTAGGGGGAGGGTGGCGGTCGCCTTTCGCAGATGCACAGGAGCCGCCACACCCCCTCCCCAACCCTCCCCCCTCAAGGGGGAGGGAGTTGAACTGCTACGGCTTTGATGGACTATCGGTATTAGCGCAGCGAACCATTTTCAGAGCAGAAAATAGGAAGAGCACCGGCGAGTCGCCGGTGCCACCAGTTTTATCAAAAAGGCTGGTTGGCCGGCCGTTAAGGCCGGCAACCAGCCTTTCTATTTTTCCCTTAAGGGGATTGGGAGAGGGGGTTTGGGGGAGAGATTGTCAGCGGCCAGCGGCCCTTAGCCCTCTCCCCCAAGGTTGTCTTTTTCCACGCCCCGGCCTCCGCCGCGCCGCCGGCGGTGGCGCCGGGTGCGCCGGCGCCCCGGCCTGGCGGCCCGGGCCTGGGGCGGCCGGGGCGGAACCTGGTCCGGGGCGCAGCGCTCCAGCAATTCGGTTTCCGGGGCTTCCTTGATCTGGAACAGCATCCAGGCCTCGGGGTAGAGGGCCAGGCGGGCCAGCCGGGCCGGCAGGGGCCGCTGGTCCCGCAGCAGCGGGGCTATCCGGGCTTCCAGGGCCAGAATCTGGGAGACGTCGTCATGGCGTTGCCGGGGGAATTCGATGCCCCCCAGGGCTTTCTTGATCCCCTCATGGATGAAGTCCCGCAGCTCCTTGAAATCTTCCGGAAAGTGGGGGCCCTGTTCCAAAAACGGGGTCAAAAAGACAGCCCACAGGAGACTGTCGGAGGCGTGGCGCTCTCCCAGCATCAGCAGGTCCAGGCGGCGGCAGAGGGCCAGGAGGCGCGCCTCGCCGCTCCGGCCCAGGCGCTCTTCCCAGGGGGGGAAGATGCAGTAGAAGAGGGCGGAGGACAGCATCAGGTGGAAGAAGGGGCCGGCTGCGGCGCTGCGGAAGTCCTTGAGCAGTTCATCCCGCACCCGGGCCGGGGGGCAGCGGCGGATCAGGTGGCCCTTAGACAAGATCTCTTGCCAGGCGCCCGCTTCGATGGTGAAGCCGGTGCGGGCCGCGTGGCGCAGGGTCCGCAACATGCGCACCGGGTCGCTCTCGAAGCGCGCCGCCGGGTCGCCGATGACCCGGATGACCCGATCCTCAAGGTCCGTCAGGCCACCCACGTAGTCCACCAGGGAGAAATCGCTGATGTCGTAAAACAGGGCGTTGATGGTCAGATCCCGGCGCTCGGCGTCCTCGGCCGGCGTGCCGAAGGTCTGCTCCCGGCCCGGAGCGCCTTCCTGGTCCGGCTCCTCCTCAAACTCCGAGCGGCGCCGAAAGGTGGAGACCTCGACGATGCGGCCGCCATGGAAAAAGACCTGCACCAGCCGGAAGCGCCGGCCGATGATGCGGCTGTTGCGGAAGAGTTTGCGCAGCTCCCCGGGGCGGGCGTTGGTGACCACGTCGAAATCCTTGGGCCTTTTGCCCAGGAGCAGGTCCCGCACCCCGCCCCCCACCAGATAGACGGTATAACCGGCGTGCAGCAGCCGGTAGAGAACCTTAAGGGCCTCCAGATCGATATCTTTACGGGAGACGGTATGTTGCGGCCGGGGGATGATGCGGGGCAGGAGTTCTGCCGGTTCAGGGGTGGTAAACCGCATGGAGCTATTATAGGCGAAATCTCCCAATTTTTTAACCCCTTATTTAATAAATGCCCGCGGTTCCCGGCCTAACCCGGGAAAATTGCAGGGGAGAGGTGGAATTATTGACAAGCGGCGCCAATCCATATATTTCTAAGACATTAGAGGATTAAGGGAGATTGCCGGTAAACCTGGGGCGAAGAAGGCTGGTGCTGGCCCTGGCCACCTGGGGGGGAGTGGGCTTCCTGCCGGGCGCCCCGGGCACCTGGGGGACCCTGGCGGCCCTGCCCCTATGGTGGGCCCTGGCGCACCTGGGTCCCTGGGGCTACGGCCTGGGGACGTCGGCGGTTCTCCTGGCGGGCTGGTGGGCCGCGGGCCCCGCCCAGGATTACCTGGGGCGAGCCGACCACCCCGCCATCGTCATCGATGAAGTGGCGGGCCTGTTGATCACCCTGGCCGCGGTTCCCCTCTCCTGGGCCGCCGCGGCCGCAGGCTTTATGTTATTCCGAACCCTGGATATCCTGAAACCGCCTCCCATTCGCTGGTTCTGCGCCGGAGAATCCGGCGGTCTGGAAGTAGTGGTGGACGACGTGGTGGCGGGGGTGCTGGCGCGGCTGGTTTTGGAGATAGTCTATGCGTTCAGAATATTGCCGGGCTGATTTTGCAAAGGGCCTTGGCGTCCATTGGCCGGAAGTGGCTGAGGATCTATCCTTGGAAGGGTTGTTGCCTTAGGTTAACTCACGAAAAAGCCGGACAAGGTGACGCTCCTTTTCCTGACTACTGACTACTGGCAACCAGGAACTGGTTACTGAACATGCAAGGTGAGATCATCGCCACCGGCACGGAGTTGATCACCGGGCGGGTGGCCGATTTTAACGCCCGCTACGCGGCCCGGCGGCTCCACGAAGTGGGCCTGACGGCGCAGCGGTTCACCATCCTGGGGGATGAGCCGCCGCTGTTCCAGGAGATCCTGCTCCGGGCGCTGGGCCGCTCCCGGTTCATCATCATCACCGGAGGCCTGGGGGCCACCGAAGATGACGTCACCGTGGCCGCCGCGGCCGAGGCCCTGGGGTTGCCGCTCCTCCTTGACGAGGGACTGCTGGCCCGCATCCACCGCTGTCTGGAGGTGCGCCAAATCCCCTGGCTGGAACGCTATGGCCGCCTGGCCCTGATTCCCCGGGGCGCCGTGGTCCTGGACGCCGGCGGCCTGGCCTGCTGCGGCTTTGCCCTGAAGCACGGCGACGCCCGGCTCTTTTTCCTGCCCGGGGTCCCTGCGGAGATGCAGGCCCTGTTCGACGCCTATGTGCTCCCCAGCCTGATGGAGTGGGCCGGAGACGTGGGCGCCGTGGTCCAGCGCACCTTGCGGCTGTTCGGCATCTCCGAAACCCAGTTGCAGGAGGTGGTTTCCAAGATCCCGGAATTCCGGGAAGGGGTGAGCATGGGTTATTGCCCCAATTTCCCCGAGAACCACCTCACCCTGACGGTGCGCGGCCGGGACCGGAGGATTCTGGAGGAGACCCTGGACCGCCTGACCGCGGCCCTGGCCCGGGAGGTGGACGACGTGCTGTTGGGGCCAGAAGGGACGCCGCTGGAGGAACTGGTAGGGCGTCAGTTGAAAGAAGGCGGCCTCACCCTGGCCCTGGCGGAGTCCTGCACCGGCGGCCTCATCGGCCACCGCCTCACCAACGTGGCCGGCTCCTCGGATTATTTCCTGGGCGGGGTGGTCTCCTACGGCAACCAGGCCAAGCTGGACCTGCTGCGGGTGGCCCCGGAGGTCCTGGCGGAATGGGGGGCGGTGAGCCCGGAGACGGCCCGGGAGATGGCCCGGGGGGCGAAGACAGCCTTCGGCGCCCACCTGGGTCTGGCGGTCACCGGCATCGCCGGCCCCGGCGGCGGCAGCCCGGAGAAGCCGGTGGGCACAGTGTACATCGGCCTGGCCACCCCCCACGAGGTGGAGGTCTGGCACTACCTCTTCTACGGCTCCCGGGAAGAGATCAAAATCTTGTCGGCCCAGACCGCCCTGGACCGGCTGCGGCGGAAGTTGAAAGAATAGCTAGCAGCTTTAAAAACTAGCTCGGCGGCATAGAAATAGCGTAATTCCCTCCCCCTTGAGGGGGCGACACCGGGTGGGGGTGAAAGGCTGACGCCCCCATCCCCCTGGCCCCAGCCCCCCGTGGGGAGGGGGAAAAAGCCGGGTCTCGCGGCTCGGAATAAAAAAGGCAACTTACGCATTTTTTAAAAAGCTGAAAGCTGACTGCTGAAGGTTGAAAGCTGGAACATGATTCGCGCCTTTCTGGCCATTGACCTGCCCGAGAGCCTGCGCCCCGGCCTGGCCCTGGCGCAGGGGGAATTGAAAAAGAGCCAGGCCGACGTACGCTGGGTGCCTCCGGGCAATATTCATATCACCCTGAAATTTTTTGGCAACCTGCCGGACGCCGAAGTGCCGCCGATCATCGCGGCGGCCCGGCAGGCGGCCTCCCAGCAGGCCCCCCTGTCCCTGGAGGTCTTAGGCGCCGGGGCCTTCCCCAGCAGTCGCAGCCCCCGGGTGGTGTGGCTGGGTCTGGGCGGGGACCTGCTGCCTTTGAGCCAGTTTTTTCACCGGTTGGAAAAGGCCTTCGCCCAACTGGGTTATCCGCCGGAGGGCCGGGCCTTCAACCCCCACCTGACCTTGGGCCGGGTGCGCTCGCCCGAGGGCCGGGCGCAGTTGAGCCGGGCGATAGAAAAACTTGTAGTCGATTGGCCGCCCTTTCAGGTGCGGGAGATCATCTTGTATCAAAGCGTGCTGTCGCCCAAGGGCTCGACTTATACGCCTTTGGAGATAATTAAGCTGGGGAGAAAGGAAAAGTAGCCGTAGGCTTTAGCCTGCGCATAGATAACGCTATGTCGAATTGCTTCTAAACCCAGGAAAATTAAATATAATGAAGATAAATTGAGGAAAATTAATGGATAAGTATTGTAGGTTATGCTGGAACAGCGAAGGTTGGAGATATCCTACAGGAGAGGCAGCAAAAATTGAAAGCGGCAATTCATATGTGGCGGAAAAAGGATTTGGCCATGAAGAATGGCTATTTAACTTCGAATGGATTTTAGATGGATACAGATATGGATTTCTGCAACCGATTTCAAAATTTAGAGGAAAATATCAGAATGATACATTTTCAGTGCTTCTCTATACTCTTACCCCAGAGAAGCAAACCTTGATAGTTGGGAGAATTGATAATTTATACGTACCTAATAATAGAGAACTGAATGCAGCCTTCCGTCAAATTAGGGATCGGGGCTGGCTCACTCAAATGATTGAGGATGTACAAAAAGTAAAAGGTGATAGTTCACCCTTGGAAAATCCGCCCCCATACTATATTATTAACGTTCGTTTTTCTCCCACGGATGTAGTTTTATTTGATCCGATGCTTCGGGTTATTGATGATAACCACAAAATAGTAAGGGTAAAGCGCTACCAACCTTTTGACTGGTTGGAGGGCGATTTCCCTCCAACTTCCCTTCAGCCACCCACAATAGAACCAGATGACCCGAGAAGATCCGAGAATGAGAGAACTCGAGCTGCACAAGAGGGGACAAAATATAATCCAATACATATAAGATTACAAAATAAACTTTATGAATCATTAATACAACAATATGGACGTAATAATGTTAATTATGAGCATAATTTTGTTGATATTTCTGTTACAGAAAGTGGCGTAACGACTTTTTATGAGATTAAGGTTGAAAACGCTGCTAAGAAATGTATAAGAAATTCAATTGGTCAACTTTTAGAATATGCGCATTATCCTAATGTATCCAAAGCTGACAGATTTATTATCGTGGGTGATGCTCCTCCTATCAATGATGATTCAATCTATCTGCAAACCATTAGAGATAGATATCGCCTTCCAATATCATATGGATTGTTCAACTGGGATACAGGAAGATTAGATCAAATAATATAAGAGATGCAAATTTGAAAAAACGCAGGCTAAAGCCTGCGGCTACCAAATGCGCCAAACACCTTAGCCCTATAACCCTTATGGGGATTGGGGGTGGGGGTT
>Ga0208038_1000523_pt1 | contig 29797 bp, 23 predicted proteins | sample June2015DPH_16_1_FD_184714 | JGI IMG/M metagenome (GOLD analysis project Ga0208038, IMG submission 184714) | Peatland microbial communities from SPRUCE experiment site at the Marcell Experimental Forest, Minnesota, USA - June2015DPH_16_100... | ecosystem: Environmental > Terrestrial > Soil >...
TGGGCGAGAACGCCAACATCGGCGCAGGGACAGTCACCTGCAATTACGACGGTGTGAAGAAAAATCCCACCGTCATCGAAGACGGCGTCTTCATCGGAAGCGGCAACATGTTGGTGGCGCCGGTGCGGATCGGCAAAGGGTCGTATACCGCAGCGGGTTCGGCCATCACCGAAGACGTGCCGCCCGATTCGCTCGCCATCGCGCGCAGCCGTCAAGTCACAAGAAAGGGATGGGCGAAGGACCGCGGCCAAGCGAAGACGCCGGCGGGGTAGAGTCCGCTACCGGTCGGCCAAAACCTTGCGAAAGAAGCACGCGGAGGGGGCGGTGTGCGAGAAATCGCGGGGAAAAGGGCTCAAAGCGCCGGTCGGCTCGATTCCCACGGCACCCCGCCGGCTGCCGGATGGCACGCTGGCATCAAGACTGCAAAACTTGTGATTGCGAACCACTTGCATGGGTGTACAATGATGGCCACTAGGAGGCCAAAATGGAAATCCTGGAGAAATGATGAAAAAGCGCCTCCAACGGAAACGAGAGGGACTATACTGGCTCGTGGCCGGGGAGGCAAAATGGAATCCTGGCTCAAACCAAATATACGGGAGGTGGGGCGTGCCGAAGTATCTTCAGCATGTTTCGTACACGGCGGAAGGTTTGAAGGGACTTCTGAAAGATGGCGGATCGAAGCGTCGGGCGGCTATCGCGGAGTTGGCCAAGTCGGCTGGCGGAAAGCTGGAGGCGTGCTATTTCGCATTTGGGGAATCCGATCTTTATTGCATCATCGAGGCGCCGGACAATACCAGTGCCGCCGCGGTGGCGCTCGCGGCAAACGCCGCCGGGGCGGTTCGGATCAAGACAACTGTGTTACTTACTCCCGAAGAAGTTGACCAGGCCACGAGGAAGTCTGTCACCTTCCATGTGCCTGGACAGTAGTCAGCCTTGACCTCGGAAAAGTAATATCGCGTCAAAGGGCAAAACGCAAAAAAGCGCAGTAGAACAAGTCAAGGGGCAATGCGCAAAAGTAAAGCCCCCAAAATACCTTTCCTTGATAAATGTGGCCCTCGCTTTGGCTTTGCCATTTGTCTTCTGCGCTTTGCCTTTTGACTTGTTCTCTCCGGCTACTTCCCGCTCGAGGGCTCGGCGCGGCGCGCCACCGACTCCGGAATACGCAGCCCCACGGCTTCGGCGGCCTGGCGATTCACCAGGAGGCGAGTCTTGGTGACGCCGTGGTAGGGAAACGCGGCCGGGTTCTCTCCGCGCATCACTCGGGCGGCGATCAGCGCGGACTCGCGCCCTTCGTCGAAATGGTCGCTGGAGAGGACCACCGCCGCCCCCTGGGCCGCCTGGCCCGAGCTGAAGCCAAAGATCGGCAGCCTGGCTTGGCGCGCTGCCGTAACGATGCTCGGGAACGCCGCGCCGTTCAGGTTGTCGTCGATCTGGCAAAGGGCATCGATGCCACGCTGGGTCAAGGCTAGGGCAGCGTCCGCCACTTCGCTGGGCGAGTTGGAAGGAACGGCAACCAGTTTCAGGCCGGCACCGCGCGCCGCCTTCTCGAGCTCGTCGCGGAAGTTCACGGAGTTGGATTCAGAGGGCGCATAGAGCGTGCCGATGGCGCGGGCCTTGGGAAGGCAAGCGCGCAGGATCTTCATCATTTCTTCGAACGGGCTGGAATTGTAGATGCCCGCAACGTTACCGCGATGCTTCTCGTGCGTGCCGTGGTCGCCAACCAGCAACGGATCGAGGGCGAGGGCGAATAGCAGCGGGCGGTCCTGCACCTTGTGCATCGCCGCCTGGAGCGCGGGCGTGGTGATGGTATAGACCATGTCGGCCTGTTCAGTAAGCGCGGCGTCGATGAGGGTGTTCAGGGTCGGCAGGTCACCCTGCGCATTGCCGACTTTCAATTCGTAGTCCCGCCCTTCCACCAAGCCGGCCTCTTTAAGTCCCTTGCGAACACCTTGCTCCGTATTGTCGATGGCTGGGTTATTCACCAGTTCCACCAAATAGATTCGCCACTTCTTAGCGAGAGCGGCCGACGGTTGGGCGCCGGTGGGTGATGTGCGAGTCTTCTCCGTCCGCTGTCCCTTCTCGTCGATGACGATAGCTGCGGACTCCAGAACATCGGGAGGGATCTCCCACTTCGCCTGCAATCGGCGGAGCACCGAAAGATTCAGGGCGAGTTTGTTCGGCGTGAGATTGACGATGGGCACAGTGGCAGGGTCGCGGCCGGAGAGCAGCTCCGCCGCCAACTCGCCTTCCACCCGCCCCACCTCGACATAATCTGCACCCAAGCCAATGAGCGCGCCCGCGTCCGCGTGGCCTGGGGCGCACCCGATAACGGGAATGCGGCCATCGTTAGCCAGCTTCACGATAGTGTTCATCGCCATCTCGACGGTGTTGTCGCCGCCGATGAAAATCGCTTCGACTCCCCGAGCCAGCAGTGAACTTGTAGCTTCTCCGACAGCGGTCGAGCTCTCCGCTTGCGCTTCCAAAAGCTCCACTCCAATTTCCTTGCAGGTGCTGCGGGCAACCCGCATGCAGGCCTCCGAGCAGGCTTCGGCAGGATTCCACACCGTTCCTACGCGTCGCAAGGCGGGGTAACTCTTCTTGGCATAGAGCAGCGCGTCGCGCACAGGCTGGAAGGTTCCGATTCCCACCATGTATCTGGGGTGTTCTAAGGGCCGGTCGCGGTTCAGACCAACGCCGGAAGCGAACGGATCGGTCACCAGCCCGAAGACGTGGGTCACTTTCCCGGCGCGGTTCGCTGAAGCCATGGCCTGCAAGCACGGCGTGCTGACCGTGATCGCGAGGTCATAGCCGCCATCCTCGATCGCCCGGGCGATGCTGTTGGCGGTGGGGAGATCATTCTGCGAATTGAACTCTTCAATCCGGATGGTTTGACCCTGAATGAAGCCTCGCGCCTTCAGGCCCTCGATAACACCGGCCACACCTTCATCGAGCAAGGGCCGGCTTGAGAATTGAAACACGGCGACCCGGGGTATCTTGTGTTTCGCCGTGTTGCGCCGGTTCCAGTCGGAGACCAGGAGAATGCCGGAAACTAAAATGATGAGGCCGATCCCAAGAGACAAACGCCGAATTGCGGTGCGCATGGTAATAGCTCCATTGGCAGCATTGCTCATTAGAATGAGCGGATGCCTGCGACGTGCTCAGCATATCACCGGATGAGGCAAACGAGGTGTTTGAAAAGTGGATGGCATTCCCCGGACAGACAAGTGGATTCGTCACTTCCTGGGCAGAGCGGCTGCGGGTTGGGGGCCGGCGGGCGGTGTACGAGCCTTCTCCGTCCGCTGTCCCTTCTCGTTGATGACGATAGCTGCCGACTCCAGAATATCGCGAGGGATCTCCCACTCTGCCCGCAATCGGCGGAGCACCGAGAGATTCAGGGCGAGCTTGTTCGGCGTGAGATTGATGATGGGTACGGTGGCAGGGTCGCGGCCGGAGAGCATGTCCGCCGCCAACTGGCCTTCCGCCCGCCCCACCTCGACATAATCTGCGCCCAAGCCAATCAGCGCTCCCTCGTCCGCGTGGCCCGGAGCGCACGCGATAACAGGAATTCGGCCTTCGTTAGCGAGCCTCACAATAACACTCATCGCGATCTCGACGGTGTTGTCTCCGCCGATGAAAATAGCCTCGACGCCCCGAGACAGAAGTGAACTTGCAGCTACCCCGACAGCGGCGGAGCTTTCTGCTTGCGCTTCGAAAAGCTCGACTCCCATTTCCTTGCAGGTAGGGCGCGCAACCCGCAGACAGGCCTCCGAGCAGGCTTCGGCAGGATTCCACACCGTTCCGATGCGTCGCAGGGTGGGGTAACACCTCTTGGCGTAGAGCAGTGCGTTGCGCACGGGCTCGAAGGTTCCGATTCCCACCAGGTGCCTAGAGTGTTCCAACGGCCGGTCGCGGTTCAGGCCAACCCCGGCAATGAACGGATCGGTCACAAGCCCGAAGACGTGCATCACTTTCCCCGCACGATTCGCTGAAGCCATGGCCTGCAAGCACGGCGTGGTGACGGTGATCGCGAGGTCATAACCGCCATCCTCGATCGCCCGGCCGATGCCGTTGGCGGTGGCAAAATCATTCTGAGCATTGAACTCTTCCATCCGGATTGTGTGACCCGGAATAAAGCCTCGTGCCTTCAGGCCCTCGATAATCCCTCCCACGCCTTCATCCACCAAGGGCTGGCTTTGGAACTTAAACAAGGCGACCCGGGGTATCTTGTGTTTCGCCGTGTTGCCACGGTTCCAGTCGGAAACCAGGAGAATGCCGGAAACTAAAGTGATGAGGACGATCCCAAAAGACAAACGCCGAATTGCGGTGCGCATGGTAATAGCTCCGGTGGCAGCATGGCTCATGAGAATGAGCGGATGCATACGACGTGCTCAGCATACCACCAGATGAGGCAATCCCATTCTCTAAGAAGTGGACAAAATTTCGCGAGAGAGACAACTTGTGCGTAAACAAGGGACTTCAATAGAGAAAGGCAGCCCGAAACCCGGGCCGCATCCTTCCGTTCCCCTGCAATGATCGCATGAAGACTTATCCCGGTGGTATTGTCATGGTACTTTCGTGTGTAGCAAATCGCTTTATTTTTCCGCAAAACCGCAGTAATTTGTTTTGGGGATGTTTCGCTCGCCACTGTTTCTTCTCTCCATGTTGAACCAACGGAGTGAAATAGTGATGTGCTTTTTGAATTCAGGCCTCAAGTTATATGGATGCCAAGATACAAATGGGCACTTTCCCGGTTGTTCCCTTCCGCGATTTTTTCCGACTTCGTCAAGCTCCGCGTTAGGACGGCCGATAGAGGAATTTGCAGAATCCGGTAATCCCAGCGTACCGCCTGTTGCGTTACCCTCCGCAACGGCGAATGAACTCCCAGAACCTGCGAGGAGGCAGCGTGAGAATCTCGCTTAGGAACAAAATTTATGGGCTGGCACTCGTCGCGGCGACCCTGCCGGTTTTGGTGTTGCTTCTGCTCATGCAGCATTTTCGCAGCAGCATTTCGCAACGAGCGGCTCGCGAATTGACCGCTCTGACTACGGCCAACGTGGAGCAGACAGCCAGGGACACCTACGGTCTGTGCGAAACCGCGAACGATCTATTGCAGCGGCAAATAAACGAAAACTTGGGCGTGGCCCTGAGGATTCTGGGCGAGAGGGGCGGGGTCGGCAGCGGCGGGGGCAGCTTGCACTGGCAGGCAGTGAATCAGTTCACGCAGAGGACGGCGGAGGTTACCTTGCCCCGGATGCTGATCGGAGGCACGCCGGCGACACAGTCGCGCAGTTTCCAAACGCCATCGCCACTAGTGGACGAGATCACCAAGCTCACTGGCGGTGTGGTTTCAATCTCACAGCGGATGAATGAGCAGGGCGACATGCTGCGCGTAGCCACCACCGTGGCTGCGGCGGACGGCAACCGCGCCATCGGCACGTACATCCCCGCTACAGGTCCTGACGGCGCGCCCACCCCCGTGATCGCCTCGGTGCTGCGTGGTGAGGTCTACCGGGGCACGGCTTTCGCCGTAAGCGACTGGTACGTGACCGCGTACGAACCGCTGCGCGACGGAACTGGCCGGGTCATCGGCATGCTCGCCGTTGGGGAGCGCATCTCTTCTGTGGAATCCGTCCGGCGCACCATCATGAACACGGTGATTGGGCGCACCGGACGCATTGTAGTAGTGGGATGCAAGGGCAGCCTGCGCGGGCGCTACATCATTTCCGTTGACGGCAAGCGCGACGGCGAGAACATCTGGGACTCGCGGGACGCCGCTGGCAACCCGGTCGTCCAGACTCAGATCGAAAAGGCTCTCTCTTTGGGCAAAGGGGAGGTCTTCGAAGCCTCGTACCCGTGGCAGAATCCCGGCGAACCACGACCGAGGATGAAGTGGTCGGCGTTTGTGTATTTTGAGCCCTGGGACTGGCTGATCAATGCGGGCGCTTACGAGGACGAGTACATGGCGCCGATCCAGCAAGTGAGCTCGTCGGCGGCCAATCTCCTCTGGGGTGTGACGCTGGCCGGCCTTCTCTCGCTCTTCGTCGTGCTCGGCGTCGCCTTCCTCGTGGGCGGGCGCTTGACCAAGCCCATCGAACTGCTCACCAACCTCGCCGGGAAGATCGCCAAAGGGAACCTGCACGGCGCGCGGACGGACCTCCTCAATCTCCAACCCCAAGAGGATCAGAAGAGGCGACGACGATTCGACTTCCCGGACGAGACGGGAGACATGATGGCTTCCTTCCGGGACATGACCGAAACTCTCGGTAAGCTGATCGGCCAGGTGCAACGCTCGGGAATTCAAGTGACCACCTCGGGGACCGAGATCACGGCCTCCGCGAAACAATTGGAATCCACCGTGGCGGAGCAGGCGGCGGCGACGCAGCAGGTGTCGGCGAGCAGTTCTGAGATCTCGGCGACTTCGCGCGACCTGCTTCGGACCATGTCTGGTGTGGGCGAGGCTGCGGGCGAGGCCGCCGCCCAAGCGGAATCCGGACAATCCGAGCTGAGTGAGATGGAAAAGGCGATGCGCCAGCTTGTCAAATCCACGGGCTCGATTTCTTCGCGGCTGGGGGTGATCAGCGACCGGGCTAGCAAGATCTCCACCGTGGTAACCACCATCAACAAGATTTCGGACCAGACCGCCCTGCTGTCTCTCAATGCCGCGATCGAGGCGGAGAAGGCGGGCGAACTCGGGAAGGGATTCTCCGTGGTGGCCCGTGAGATCAGCCGGCTGGCTGACCAGACGGCCGTATCGACACAGGATATCGAGGCGGTAGTGAAGGAGATGCAATCGGCCGTATCGAGCGGGGTGATGGAGATGGATAAGTTCTCCGAAGAGGTGCGCCGGCGCGTCGAAGAAGTCAACAGCATTGCTACGGCGCTGGGAAGGATGATCGAAAAAGTGCAGGCCCTGGGGCCGGAATTCGAAACGGTAAAGCAGGGCATGAACGCCCAAACTCAGGCGGCCCAGCAGATCAATGAAGCGATGAAGCAACTGGCCGAGACCGCCAACCTGAGCAAGTCAACCCTGGCCGAATTCCAGAAGGCTACAGGCCAACTGACCAGTGCCGTGCAAGGACTCCAGGGCGAAGTGTCGCGCTTCCGCACCACGGCCTAAGACGTAGGCCGAGCGGCGCTCGGCCCTGCACTATACGGTACAGGGCTCGGCTAAGACGGAGGGGGCGAACGCCACGGGGCGAATCCCGCGGGGCGAACGCCGTTCGCCCCTACGAGGAGGAAGGGTGGAGCGAATCAACAAGTGGCTGGCGCGGCTGAAGATCGCGCATAAACTCATCCTCAGCAGCATTGTCTTCGCATTGCCGATCGCCATCCTGCTCTATTATGTCACGGCACAGTACAACCGGGGAATCCACACCTGTCAAAGGGAAGTCGCGGGCACCGCCGCGCTGGAGGTCTGCCCGGGCTTGCTGCGCGACCTCCGGGAGGTTCAATCGCGGGCCAACTTGGCCAGCGCGGGCGCAACGAGCTCGCCGGACGGCCTGGCGGAAACTCGCAAGCGTGTCGATGATGCGGTCGCCACGTTGCAGCGCGGCGAAGATGCCTGGACGAAGGACCTGATCGACCGGCTGAGCGGCCTTTGGAGGCAGATCGAGGCGAGCGGCTCGGCGATGACCCTGGCCGAACAGGCCGCACTTGATCGCCGGATAGTGGAAACCACGACGCAACTCGTTCCCGTCATTCTCGATGACTCTTCACTGATCCTGGATTCTGAACTGCACACCTACTACCTTATGAACGTTACGGGCCCGCTCCTACTCCAGGCGCAGGGCGCGGTGGCCGAAGCGGGGTCGGTGGCCCTCAAGGCGAAAGCGCAAGGCCGCCGCTTGGACGCACGCGACCTCTCCCAACTGCAGGCGCAGTGCGGAGCACTGGTAAATACGACTTTCCCGCGCATGCGCTATTCCCTGGAGACGGCCCTGCGCGAAGACAAGCGCCTTCACGGCGCGGACTCCTCTTTTCAGAAGAGTGTTCCTCCCCTGTTCGAGCGTTACGTCGAACTGGCCACGCAGTTCTCCTTGGCGGTAAGCAACTCTTCCGAGCAGGCGGGCGTTGCTCCCGATCCAGACCGTTTTCTTCAGATGGCCTCGGCCGCTGAGGATGCGGGCGTGACTCTGGGCGAAACGTGCACCGAAGAACTGCGGACGCTCCTGTCAGAGCGCATCGCCGAGGACCGCCACGCGCGATCTGAAGCACTGCTGATGAGTCTGCTGTGCGTGGGTCTGGCGGCTGGCGTGATGGTGATCGTCACCCGCAACATCACGCGCCCGCTCGCGCGCGTCGTCAATCTGACCACGGACATTGCCACCGGGAAGGTGAAGGAGGCCTTCGAGCGGCTGAAAAGCGGAGAGTTCCGGGAGTTCATCCCGGACGACGACCCGGGTGGTCACGCCCGAACGCGGGACGAAACTTGTAAGCTGATCCGCTCCGTTTCCACTATGACGGAGAGTCTCAACGGCCTGCTGGTCAAGGTCATGCAGGCGTGCAACCAGGTAGCCGGGAGCGCGACGCAGGCGGCGGCAGCCGTGCGCGAGGTGGAGGCGGCCGTCGCCGAGCAGGCAGCTTCCACCAACGAGGTGAGCGCCACCAGCAAGGAGATCTACGCCACCGTCCAGGAGCTCGCCCGGACGATGGGTTCTGTCATGAAAATGGCCTCAGATGCCGCCCACACCGCGAGCGGGGGCGTGAGCAGCCTCGACGGGATCCGCTCCGCCATCGACGGGCTGATCAGCTCGAGTGGCGCGATGACCCGCACCTTCGAGTCCATCAATGAGAAGGCCGGGAACATCGACCAGGTAATCACAACCATCACCAAGGTGGCGAACCGCACGAACCTGCTCTCCCTCAATGCCGCCATTGAAGCCGAAAAGGCGGGGGAAAAGGCGGGGGGATTTTCGGTGGTAGCGTTGGAGATGCGGCGGCTCGCCGACCAGACCGCGGTCGCCGCTTTGGACATCGAGAAGCAGATTCGTGAGATGCAGCAGGCAGTCCGCGAGGGTGTCTCGAGCGTTGAGTCTTACGCCCAGCAGACGCAAGCCAGTTCCGCGGCCGTCACCGAGCTGAGTTCGGGACTGGGACAGGTCATCGAGGGCACCACGAAACTGGGACCTCAATTCGAGGCCGTGAACTCTGGAATGCAAATGCAGTCGCAAGGCGCGGGCCAGATTGCGGAAGCCATGGTCAACCTGGGCGAGGCGGCCAGCCAGACCAAGGCTTCAATGGCGGAGTTTCGGGAAGTGGCCGTGGATTTGCACAATGCGGTTCGTGAGTTGCAAGCGGAGGTGGGACGGTTTTCGATAGCGTCCTGAAGTCCATGTTGCTGCTTATCTTCCAGGCCGGCGGCCAAACCTACGGGCTCGATACCCGGAACATCATCGAGGTGGCGCCCTACCCGGTGTGCATGCCGTTGCCCCACGCGCCCGCGTACGTCGCGGGACTCGCCACTTGGCGCGGCCGCACCGTCCCGGTCATCGACCTGCCCGCGCTGATCGCTGGGACTCCGGCGCGCCCGCTGCTCAGCACGAGGCTGCTCGTCGTGGAATATGCCACGCCGGATGGCCGCTCACATCCTCTCGGACTAGTGGTGGAGAAAGCTGTCGAGACCATCGCGTTTGAGGAGGCCCGCCGCGAACCGCAGAAGGTGAAGATTCCGGACGCCCCCTACCTTGACGGAACAGCCGAGCACGCCGGGAGGTTGATCCAACGGCTGACGTTGGATGAGCTGTTACCCGCATCGGTGCGGGATCTTCTGTTCCCTGAGCCGGAGGCTGCATGAACTTGGCGGCTGCCGTCACACGCCTACTGTCCGAGCGCCTCGGCTTGTCGGCGGAACTGCTCGGCTTCGTCGTAGTGGAGCGCGCCTTGGACTTCGTCATTGGAAAAGCGGGGTCGGCGGATCGCGCGGAAAGGATCGCCCACCTCCTTCGAGGTCAAGGTGAAGAGTGGGAGATGCTGGTGGACGAGGTGGTTGTTCCGGAGACGTGGTTCTTCCGGGACCGGAAACCCTTCCAGTTCCTGGCCTCGTATGTCACGGAGAAGTGGCGGCCAGCCAACTCCACAGGACCTTTCCAGGTCCTTTGTATTCCCTGTGCTTCCGGGGAAGAGCCGTATTCCGTGGCAATGACGCTTCTCGACGCCGGACTGGAAGCCGACCGGATTCGGATCGACGCGGGAGAGGTCAGCGAGCGGGCTCTGGCCTCCGCGAGACGGGGCGTATACAGAAAAAGTTCGTTTCGAGAAAAGTCCAACTACCCGGGGGAACAATACCTCCTGCGCCACCCGGAAGGACGGCGAGTTCGCGAGGAAGTCGCAGCCCTGGTGCACTTCGAAAAAGCTAACCTGCTTGACCTCTCCGTCTACCGGCAACGCGCGCCGTACATTGCGGTGTTTTGCCGGAACGCCCTGATCTATTTCGAGGAGCGCGCCCGACGTGAGGTCATCGCAAGTTTGCGCGATCTGCTGGACGAAGACGGTCTGCTTTTCACAGGACATTCCGAGCTGATGCCGTTTCTCGAGGCTGGTTACCAGCGGGTGGACTACCCGCAGAGCTTCGCCTGCCGCAAAGCCGGACCAGCACACGTAGCGCCGGTCCCGCGCGCGGCGGGACCGGCACGTGCCACCCTAAAGGGCGGCGCTACACCACCCGAGACTGAGGGATTACAAAGCATCTTCGGGCATTGCCAGATTGCGACCGAGGCCCCAGCCACAATTCATCAAGCGAGAAAACTACGGCGGATTGCGCCTGCGTATGCCAATAAGCCTTTGAAAGCCCCCCAAGCTGCCCCACCCCCTGCCAGCATTGGGGAGGCGGGACAACTGGCGGACCGGGGCAAACTGGAAGCCGCAACCGCCATCTGCGAGCGTCTGCTTGCGGAGGGCGCCCAGGATCCCAATGTTTATTCCCTGCTCGGCGTGATCAGCGAATCCGGGGGGAAGCTGGAGGCCGCTGAGGATCTTTTCCGAAAGGCGTTGTTCCTCGATCCACACCACTACCAGTCGTTACTGCACATGAGCCTGCTCTGCGAACGGCACGGGGACATCGGCGGTTTTCGCCTTTACCGTGCGCGCGCCGGAAGGGTTCTCTCCCGGCAGGAAGGGGATCGGGAAGCGTAGGGCCGGGGCTTGCCCCGGCCGCCGCGCAGGAAGGGCAACAGGTACGCAGGAGCTTATGACGAACCGGAACATCGGCGACGACCACCTGTGCTGGCGTGAGATCGGCATCGCAGGCGACCGATCATGCGAGGTGCTGAGTCGCTATGTACACTGCCGAAACTGCCCCGAATACTCAAACCTCGGCCGCACTCTCTTCGACCGGGAGATGCCGGAGGATTACCGGCGCGAAGTTTCTGAGGAATTAGCCGCAGCGACAACCGCGTCAGCCGCAGACACGGTATCAGTCGTAGTCTTCCGCATCGGTTCGGAATGGTTTGCCCTGCGGACCGTCGTGTTCCACGAGATTGCGGTATCTCAAAGGGCCTATATGCTGCCGTTCCGGTCCGGGGGCGTTCTGGCGGGCATGGTGAACGTCAACGGCGAACTTCTCCTTTGCATGTCTCTTCAGTCGGCCCTCGGGCTTCCGGCAGAAGAAAAAACAGAACTGGGCGGAAAGCCTCGGCTGTGTGTTGTGGGGACAGGCCGCGAGAGGTTCGCCTTCGGCGTAAACGAGATTCTCGGCGTTCGACGCGTGTCACGAGCCAAGCTGCGGACAGTTCCGGTAACGCTCGCCAAGTCTCCTTCCGCCCAGACCGCCTGGTGCTTCGAGCTCGACGGCCGCAACGTCGGTCTGATCGACGAGAAAAAGTTTTTCAATTCCCTCGACAGGAGTTTGCGGTGGTAAGCGACCCCGGCGACATCCTGTCATTACTCGATCTGTTCCGTGCGGAACTGGAGACACACTCGCTCACCCTGGAAAAGGGGCTGGCGAGCGGGGAGACACACAAGGAGCGTAACCGCCTCGAGCCGCTCACGCGCGCCGCGCACTCCCTCAAAGGCGCCGCTCGCATCGTGGGGCTCGACCCCGCCGCGCGGCTGGCGCAGGACATGGAAGAACTCCTGACTGCGGCGCAGAACGGCATGCGGCAGCTCAGCCCCGCCGATCTCGATCACCTGCGAGCGGCCACTGACTTCTTTCGCCGGCTGGCGGCGTGCCCCCCGTCTGAAATCCCGGGAAATCTTGAGGCCCGCAGCCGCGAACTCGATGAACTCGCTAAGCAACTCCTATCGCCGCCGCGCGAGGTAGCGACGCCCGGTCCCCCCCTGGAGACTTCCGCGAGAGCTGATGTCCCTGTGGCCCTGGATCCGTTTCTGCTCGACTTATTTCGCACCGAGCTGGAAACTCACTCGCGGGTTCTCGAAGAAGGTCTGGTCGAAACGGAGGCCCGCCGGGACCCGGCAAAGATCCAAACCTTGATGCGCGCTGCACACTCACTCAAAGGAGCCGCCCGCATCGTGGGGCTGGACTCCGCCGTGCGCTTGGCCCATGCCATGGAGGATATGCTTTCCGCGGCGCAACGCGGTGAACGGCAGTTGACGGGTGCGGATTTCGACCTGCTACTCCGCGGCACCGACGTCTTCAGTGGTCTGGCCGCCCGCGAGCCGACCAGCATTCCGGTGGCGCTTGCGGAAGCGTCGGGCAGAATTGAGGACCTGGCGAAGCAATTTGCCCAGCCTCCTCGCCCCGCGGCGCCTCCTTCTGCACCTTCTCCTGTTCCTGCTGCACCTCAGGTTCCGGCGGCGACTCCTGCTCCCGCGGCTTCGCCGATAACCGAGACCGTTCCGAAGGCCCCCGCCGAGAAGGCAGAGGATGCCTCGGTGCGAGTTTCCGTAGAAAACCTGAACCGCCTGACAGGATTCGCAGGCGAATGCCTGGTAGAAGTGAAGACCCTGCACCCCCTCACGCAGACGGTGCAGCGCATCAAGCAACGCCACTCGGCACTCAGCAATGCTGTCGAACAAGCCCTGGAGGCGATGGGCAAGGAGTCGATGCTTGAAGCACAGGCCCGCTTGGAGGAGGCGCTGCAACAAGCCGGCTGGATCCACGCCGCGATTCCCTCCTACCTGACCGAATTGGAGCGTTTCTCACGCAAGCTGGAGCACTTGGCCAACCGCATGTACGACGAGGCCGTGGCCAGCCGCATGCGCCCTTTCTCCGACGGTCTACACGGCTTCTCGCGTATGGTTCGCGATTTGGCAAAGTCGTTGGGCAAGAGCGTCCGCTTCGAGATCGAAGGCGAATCCACCCGGGTGGACCGCGACATTCTCGAAAAGCTCGAAGCGCCACTGACCCACCTGTTAAGGAACGCGGTTGATCACGGCATCGAGCCGCCGGACTCGCGGCCGCGCGCGGGCAAGCCCTCCGAAGGGAGGGTGACTCTGAGCGCGCGCCACGTTGCCGGAGTTCTGGAGATCGTGGTAGCGGACGATGGGGGTGGGATCGACTCGGAGCGTGTCCGCCGCCGGATCGTCGAAAGAGGTTACGCTACTTCCGACATGGTGGCGAAACTGAGCGAGAGTGAAGTGCTGGAGTTCCTGTTCTTGCCTGGCTTCTCCACTTCGCAAAGTGTGACGGAGATCTCCGGGCGGGGAGTCGGATTGGATGTTGTGCAATCGATGGCACGTCAGGTCGGTGGGAACGTGCGCATCGCGGCGAAGCTGGGAGAGGGCACGCGGTTCGTGCTGCAACTTCCGCTGACGCTATCGGTACTGCGCACCCTGATGTTCGAAGTGAAGGGCCAGCCGTACGCGCTGCCCCTTACGCGCATCGAACGCGTCCTGGGCGTACCGCCTGAGGATGTGCTGGTGGTTGAGGATCGGCAATACATCCGGGTGGACGACCAGAGCATCGGCCTGATTGACGCCACCCAGGTGCTGGACTTGGGAAGCTCGGAACGCCCGGCGGGGAACCTGCACGTGCTTACGCTCAGCGACCGGCTCAACCGTTATGGGCTCGTAGTTGATCGTTTTGTGGGGGAGCATGATCTTGTGGTAATCCCGCTTCCCACCAGACTGGGCAAAGTGCCGAACGTCAGTGCAGGGGCTATTCTGGAAGACGGCTCGCCGGTGGGCATCCTCGACAGCGAAGACTTGGTGCGGTCTATCGACAACCTCCTGACTCGCGGCAGCTTGATGAAACTCGGCCAGCAAGCCAGCGCGGAGAAAGCGGCCCGGAAGCGTGTGCTGGTGGTCGACGACTCGCTTACGGTGCGCGAAGTGGAGCGGCGTCTGCTTGAGAACCGCGGCTACGAAGTGACCGTCGCCGTGGACGGAATGGACGGGTGGAACGCCGTGCAAGGCTCCCGCTTCGACCTGGTGGTGACGGACGTCGATATGCCCCGCATGGACGGCATCGAGCTGGTAAAGCGGATTAAGGGCATCGCGGCCACCAAGTTCCTCCCGGTGATGATCGTTTCCTATAAGGACCAGGAGGAGTACAGGGCCAGAGGGCTGGAGGCCGGCGCGAGCTATTACTTAACCAAGAGCAGCTTCCTGGACGAAACGCTCATCAATGCGGTCCGGGACCTGATCGGGGAGGCGGAGAGCTGATGCGCATCGCCATCGTCAACGACCTGGCCCTGGCGGTCGAGGTACTACGCCGGCTCATCCGGAGCGTGCCTGGGTACCAGGTGGCGTGGACCGCCGCGGATGGCGCGGAGGCGGTGGAGAAGTGCGCCCGCGACTGCCCCGACCTCATTCTGATGGACCTCATCATGCCCGTAATGGACGGCGCACAAGCTACTAAGGTCATCATGAAACAGTCGCCATGCGCCATCCTGGTGGTCACCGCGACCGTGTCCGGCAACGCCGGAAAAGTGTTCGAGGCCTTGAGCTGTGGGGCCCTGGACGCCGTTGCCACTCCCGTGTTCGGTACGGCTGGGGGGATCGAGGGCGGAGAAGAACTCCTCCGAAAGATTGCAGTCATCGGGCGGCTCATCGTCCATGTACAGCATCCGGGGTTAGCGGTGCAGCCCTACCCGCAGGCTGCGCCTGACCGTGCGCCGCGCATGGTTGCGCTGGGAGCATCGACGGGAGGCCCCAACGCGGTGGCCATCATCCTGCGCAGCTTGCCGGCGAATCTGGGGGCTGCGGTGGCCGTGGTGCAACATCTCGATGTGCAGTTCGCGCCGGGACTCGTCGATTGGCTGGACGAACAGACAGGACTCACCGTTTCACTTGCCCGGGAAGGCATGAAACCGGAGGCCGGCGGCGTTTTTGTGGCGGGGACCAACGATCATCTCGTGATCGGCGCAGACCTCGCCTTCCACTACACAGCAGATCCCGTGGACTACGTGTACCGCCCATCCGTGGATGAGTTTTTCCTCAGTTTAGGCCGCCACTGGCCACAGCCTGGTGTGGCGTGCCTGCTGACGGGAATGGGACGGGACGGCGCCCAGGGCCTGCTCGCGCTTCGCAAGGCCGGCTGGCGGACGATGGCGCAGGATGAGAAGACTTCCATCGTCTACGGCATGCCCCGCGCCGCAGTGGAAATCGGCGGCGCAGAGGCATCGCTACCCGTGGACCTTATCGCAGCCGCCATTCTGCGTGAATTAAAGACAGGGAGTTAAGCCCCATGCCAGTTCCTGAGAACAAGCCTTTTTCGCCCTCCTTGACCGAGTACCAGATCCGGGTGCTGCTGATCGACGATCAGGCCATGGTGGGGGAGACCGTGCGCCGCATGCTGGCGCCAGAGGCCGACATCGTGTTTCAGTTCTGCCAGGATCCGACCAAGGCTATTCCTATCGCGGCAGAATGGTCGCCCACGGTGATTTTGCAGGACCTCGTAATGCCCGAAATAGACGGGCTAGCGCTGGTGCGGTTTTTCCGCGTCCATCCGAAGTTGAAGGACATCCCCCTGATTGTGCTCTCCAGCAAGGAAGAAGCGGTGACGAAGGCCGAAGCGTTCGCCCTCGGCGCCAATGACTACCTGGTGAAACTGCCAGACCGCATCGAGTTGGTCGCGCGCCTCCGCTATCACTCCAAGGGCTACATAAACTTGTTGCAGAGAAACGAGGCTTACCAGGCTTTGCTCAAGAGCCAGCAGGAATTGGCGAACGACATCGCGCGGGCGGCCGAATACGTTATTTCCCTGCTCCCCCAACCGATTTCCAGCGGAGACGTCATCACTGCGTGGCGGTACGTGCCTTCTACCACCCTGGGGGGTGACTCCTTCGGCTACCACTGGATCGACGAAGACCACTTCGCCCTCTACCTGCTCGATGTCTGCGGGCACGGCGTGGGCCCGGCGCTGCTCTCCGTCTCCGCGCTCAACGTCCTTCGCTCCCAGTCGCTGCCCGGCGTCGACTTCCGTGACCCGGTCACAGTACTCAGCGGAATGAACGCGGGTTTCCAGATGGAAAGACAAAACGGTCTTTACTTCACGCTCTGGTATGGCGTCTACTGCCGGCGAACGAGGCGGTTACATTACTCCAGCGGCGGGCACCCACCAGCGCTGCTGTTTTGTGACTCCCAGCCTACTGCGCAACTGATGACCAGGAATTTCTTCATCGGTGGGTTCCCAAAAGTGGACTACGCTGCCGCCGAAATCGACGTGCTGCCAAACTCGCGGCTCTACGTCTTCTCCGACGGTGTGTACGAAGTCGATAGGCCTGACGGAACTATGTGGAGCATCGAAGAACTCCAAGACTACCTGAGCCGCCGCGTCGCGGAATCCGGCTCGGAGATCGAGGCACTCTACAGAACCCTCCAGGAAATGCACGCCAGAGATGTTCTGGATGACGACTTTTCTCTGGTGCGAGTTGACTTTCGGTAGGGGACGTTACGAATGAATCTCGACACCGGCGCCTCGATGGAGGACCGCATCCGGCTGAATGCGGATGTAGGGGAATTGGAGCGGTTAACAGCGTGGTTGGATGCGTTTTGCGACCGCCACGAGATCCCCGACGAAGCTCACTACCACTTGAACATCGCGGTGGAGGAACTCGTGATCAATGCGATCAAACACGGTCGCTGCTCTCCTGCCGAAGGTGCGATTGAAGTTGGCCTACGGCTCTCCGGCCAGGAGCTGAACATTACGATTACCGATACGGGCGCCCCGTTTAACCCACTCAACGCGCCCCCGCCGGACCTCACAAGCAACCTCGTAGATCGGCCCATCGGCGGGCTGGGCATCCATCTGGTGCGCAGCCTTATGAACTCCGTTGAGTACGAACGCCAGGGCGGAGAAAACCGGTTGCGCCTGAGAAAGGACTTAACAGGAACTCCGCATGCAGGCTAGCCTCAAAGTTGTTCACTTAAGCTTTGCCAAGGAGGCTGTTCACGGTTCGACCCCGGAACGAATGGGGAAGGAGTTTCCTTAACACCCCTTATGTGAACAGTATTGAGGCCAAGGCAGTAGAATGCCGCCGGGACGCCGGCGTTACAAGGAGATAGGACATGGCAGGCGGAATGGAGATAGTCAGAGAACAGCGGACCAACGAAGTAGTATTGAAGGTCTCCGGCCGTCTGGATGGTTATTGGGCGAACCATCTCGCCGAAGCCATCCACGACGTACTGCGGGAAGGCGTGCACAACCTGCGTCTCAACCTTTCACAGACTTTTTACGTCAGTTCCGGGGGAATTCGTATTCTGGTCGAGGCCTACAAGGAGTTCGTGGGCGTCGGGGGGAGCTTCGCCATCGTGTACCCTTCCCCGGGTGTGAAGCAGGTCATTGACCTTGCCGGTCTGGGTCCGCTGCTCTTTGGGGGGAGTGCCGGCGAGACCACCGCGGCGGCGGAACCGCAGGCGGAACGAATCGAGACGGATGGTTGCGTCTTCGAAACTTACAGCCACCTGGCTTCCGCGACTCTGGCGTGCCGCGTCGCCGGGCGCCCGCAACTGCTTCCCCAGGCGGGGTTCAGCGGGCGGGACTGCGAAATTTTGACCCTGCCGAAAGATGTATTCGCCCTCGGCCTCGGCGCGTTGGGGGAGGGATTCCTTGCGTGCCGCGACCGCTTCGGCGAATTCCTTGCCGTGGCTGGCAACGCCGCATGCCAACCGACAGACGGCACCAACTATCCGGATTATCTGGTGGCTTCAGGCACCCTCGTTCCGAAAGTGACCGCGCTGTACGGCATCGCCTGCCGCGGGGGATTTCGCAAATTGATGAGATTTGAATGTGTGCCCTCCGGCGCACCCGTGCCATTCAGCGCCGTTCTGGCGCAAGCACGGCGGCATTTTCCTGGAACTTCCGTGGGTCTGACGCTGGTGGCGGAATCGGCGGGGCTGCTCGGCGCTTCTCTGAAGCGTCCGCCGGTGGCGGCGGAGGGCGGCGCGCAGCGGGTGTTCAAGCATCCTGAGATCCGCCGCTGGCTCTCCTTTTCGCCGGAGCGCGGATTTGCACGTTCCGTGGCGGTGATCGCGGGCGTCGTCTCGGACGATCCGCCTCCGCAGTTGGCCCCTCTGCTCCGTCCCATAAGGCCCGACGATGCTGTTAAAGGACACTTCCATGCCGCGGCATTCGGCTATCACCCGCTGCAAAAAGGCCGCATCGAACTCCATCCCACCATCGGAAAGCTTTTCGACACAGGCGGGCTACAGGGAGTCATGCACCTGCTCGTCGACGACCGGCCATCCGGCGGCGGCGGAGAGAGCGTGTTTCTCCGCGGCGCCTGCTGGTTCGGCCCCATCGATCGATTCGTTTCCCAGGAGGGAACCCTATGAGCTTGTTGATGGGATCTCTGACCATCGGTTTCATCTTGTCTCTTCTCGCCCTCGGCGTGCATATCAGCTTCTACATTTTCGACTTTCCGGACATCACGGCGGAAGGATCCATTACCCTGGGTGCCGCTGTCACGGCCGTGCTGCTTCTGAAGAACTGGCACCCCCTGCTCGCCACGCCGCTGGCTTTCTTTGCGGGGGCGCTGGCAGGATGCGTCACCGCAATCCTGGCCGTTAAGTTCAATATCAACAAACTCCTCTCGGGCATCATGACCATGACGGCGCTCTACTCCGTGAACCTGCGCATCATGGGGCGCAGCAACATTCCGCTGATGAACGAAAGAACGTTGGTTTCCGAAGTCGAAGCCCTCAGCCAAAAGGTGTTCGGCGCCTCCACCGTCCCATTCTTGCACTGGGAGGTGAGCGTGCGTGACCTTGGCCAGCTCGTACTTTGTCCGCTATTGATCGCGCTCGTGGCACTTGTTCTCTACTTCTTCTTCCGGACCAATCTCGGGACCGCCATGCGTGCCACCGGCGACAACGCACAGATGATCCGAGCGCAGGGCGTGGATGACGGAAAGATGATCATCCTCGGCCTTGCGATCTCCAACGGGCTCATCGCGCTCTCGGGCGCCCTGCTGGCGCAGTATCAGGGGTTCGCCGATGTGCAAATGGGCATCGGCATGGTTGTTTGGGGCCTGGCGAGCGTCATCATCGGCGAGGCGATGGTGGGAACTCGCGAGCTTGGCTATACCATCACCGGCGCCGTGATGGGTTCGGTGCTGTTCCGGCTGCTGGTCGCCATCGCCCTGCGCTGGGGCGTGAACCCGAACGACCTGAAGCTGCTCACGGCTGGCTTTGTCTTCCTCGCTCTGGTTACGCCCAAACTGATCCCCCTTTTGAAAGGTTGGAAACGGAGGCTCGCCCATGCTTGAGGTTAATGGTATTCGCAAGACTTTCCACGCAGGCAGTGTGAATGAGGTGCGAGCCCTCCAGGGAATGACGCTCAACATCGAGGACGGCTCTTTCACTGTCGTCATCGGCACCAACGGTTCAGGCAAATCCACCTTGCTGAACGCCGTCGCCGGCTCTTTCTTGGTGGACGAAGGGACGCTGCACCTTGCCGGACGGGACATCACACTCTGGCCCGAACACCGGCGAGCCGCCCTGTTCGGGCGCGTGTTCCAGAATCCCTTCAGCGGCACTTGTCCCCAACTCAGCATCGCGGAGAATTTTGCCCTGGCCGCGCGCCGGGGATTTCGTCGAGGGTTGGGATGGGCCGTGCACGGCGGCTTGCGGCGCGAGGTCCGAGACGTGGTGGCTCGCTTGGACATGGGACTCGAGGACCGCCTGGACACGCCCATCGGCACACTCTCGGGCGGACAGCGACAGGCCCTCACTCTGCTCATGGCCACCTGGCAGAAACCCCAGTTGCTGCTTCTCGACGAGCACACTGCCGCACTCGATCCCAAAAGCGCCGACCTAATCATCACGCTTACGGAGAAGATTATCACCCGAGATCGGCTTACCTCGTTGATGGTCACGCATTCCATGCAGCAGGCCGCCCGCTTCGGCGATCGGCTGGTGATGATGCACCGCGGCCAGCTCATTGAGGATCTCGCGGGTGAGCGCAAGAAGCGCGTGCGCGCCGAGGAATTGCTGGAACGTTTCGAGGAACTAAGGCGGTCGGACCTGCTGGACGAAAGCGCCGCCGAGATGCTGGAGCGCTGTTATGTCTGAAATCTGGAATTTGAAATCTTGAATCCTGCCACGTCTGAACGGAAGGCAAAAAGGTCAGGAGATTGTCCTCTGAAATCTGGAATTTGAAATCTTGAATGCTGCCATGTCTGAACGGAAGGTAAAAAGGTCAGGAGATTGTCCTCTGAAATCTGGAATTTGAAATCTTGAATGCTGCCACGTCTGAACGGAAGGTAAAAAGATCAGGAGTTTGTCCTCTGAAATCTGGAATTTGAAATCTTGAATGCTGCCACGTCTGAACGGAAAGTGGGGAGCCAATGAGTGCGTCGAGGGTCGCTTTAACGCTGGTGCGGCGGCTGGGTCTGGGGTTGTCGATTATTGCGCTCGCCTCGCTTGCGCTGCTGCTCTCGGACTGGAAGCACAGCTCTTCCCGCGCCGGGATGCCGCGCGTCGCCGTATTCCAATACAGCTCCACCCCCGCCCTCGATCTCGGCGTGCGAGGGCTAATCGACTCGCTGCACCAACACGGTTGGGTGGACGGCCGCACCATGGAAGTGCGCTTCTTCAACGCCGAGGGCGATGTGGGCACCCTGAACGCCATCGCGCAGGAGATGATTTCCGGGAAGTACACCCACGTCATCACCATAAGTACACCTTGCCTTCAGGCGGTGGCGAAAGCGAACCGCGACGGCAAGGTGAAGCACATTTTTGGCGTTGTTGCGGACCCGCTCGCGGCCCGCGTCGGCATCAATCCGACAAACCCCTATGACCATCCGAAGTGGCTGGTGGGCATCGGCAGCTTCATGCCGGTCGGTGACTTGCTGGAGATGGCGCGGCGGCTGAATCCGCGCCTGCGGGCTGTCGGGCTGCCGTGGAACCCGGCGGAGGCCAACTCGCAGTCTTACACCCACGCGGCGCGCGAAGCTGCCCACCGCCTCGGTCTCGAGCTGCTGGAAGGTAATGTCGAGAACTCGACCGTAGTAGGCGAAGTCACCGACGCCTTGGCCGCTCGCGGCGCGGAAGCTATTTTGATGACCGGCGATAATACCGTCGCCGCAGCCGCCGACACGGTGCTCGCCCGCGCGCGCAAGGCAAGCATTCCCGCCATGGCCACTATGCCTCCGACGGTTGGCCACGGCGCCCTGTTCGCCATTGGGGCGGATTATTACCAAGTCGGCGGCCAGGTCGGCGACCTGGCCGCCCGTGTCCTTTCCGGTGAAGATACCGCCACCCTGCCGATCCTCTACCAGATTCCGAAGATCTTCCTCATCGACCGCCGCGTCCCTGCGCAATTGAGAGATACCTGGGTGTTTCCGCCCGATGTCCTCGCTCAAGCAAAGGACGTGAGTGCCAACTCTCCTCCTGGCCCCAGACGCTGAGCGTGAGTGCTGTCATGCTTATCCCGCTTTGCGGGAGAAGCATCCCTGCAGTTTGTCGCTGGATGCTGAGCGCAAAAGACAACTGCAGTCCCGCTGCAGCGGGATCGCCCGCCCGAAAGCACGGCGGGCTCAGGATGACAGACGACTCCAAATTCGGAATTCAGGTTGAACGTCGATTATGGTGCGGGTGCGGAACCGTCTACTTCGGAGAGCCGTACTGTCAGGCCCGCGTGGTGACCGCAGAATCAAAGAAGCTGTCGATCTCCCCGATTTCTTCGGAACTGAGGCGAAATTCTCCCGCGCCAATTATTCCCGAAACCTGTTCAGGACGGCGAAGGCCAACAATGGCGGCAGTCACGGCGGGGTGCCGTAACGTCCAGGCAATTGCCACCTCACCGGGAGTCCGGCCATGTCGCTTGCCAATCGAACGCAGCAGGTCAACAAGTTGAAGATTGCGAGACAATTTCGGGTCCTGAAAGTCCAGGTCCTGGCGACGCCAATCGTTCTCCGGGAGAGCGCCGGCCCGCTCCCGAGTCATCGCGCCGCTAAGCAGCCCAGACCTCATGGGAGCGTAAACAATCACTCCGATATTCTGCTCGGCGCAGTAGGGCAGGATTTCCTTCTCGACGTCGCGCGCCAGGATGGAATAGGGGGGCTGAAGTGAGGTTATCGGAGCTATGGCCTGGGCTCGCTTCATTTGGCTAACATTGAAGTTCGACAGGCCAATGTAACGAACCTTTCCTTCTTCCTTCAGCTTTGCGAGCGCCGTCAAACCCTCCTCGATGTCCTCATCCGGTTGCGGCCAGTGAATCTGGTACAGGTCGATGACGTCGACTTTGAGCCGTCTCAGACTCGCCTCACACTCGCGCCGGAGGGATACGGCTTTGAGACTGCCGCTGAGTTCACCTCGCTCATTCCAGACCCGCGAACACTTGGTGAAGATATAAGGCCTGTGCGGGATACCCTCTAAGCTGCGGCCAACCACCTCCTCCGAGTGCCCCAGCCCATAGACCCCAGCCGTGTCAATCCAATTCATCCCGGATTCGAGTGCTTTGCGGATGGCCGCGGTTGAGTCTTTATCATCCTGCGGGCCCCAGCTAAAGCGCCACCCCGGTCCACCCATCGCCCAGGCACCAACTCCCAGCGAAGTAATATGAAGATCGCTATTCCCTAACCCTCGTTTTTCCATGCGAACTCTCCTGTCAGAATTTTCCCCCACTTGCGTCGCCGTAGGGGCGCTGGCTCCGCGACGTCTCCCAACAGATCCCTACATCACACACGACCTCATACGGATGCTGCCCTGCGGTATTTTACTGCGAAACGCCTAAGAAATGCTGTGTCTTAGTGAATCCTCGGTGAGCTGGACTGAGGCCGGCGTACTACCCACGTGTGATTCTCCCAACGACCACCCCCCAACCCCCTTCCGCCTGGGCGGGAGTATTTCCCCCCCATCATTGAGGAGGGGACAAAGGGGTGGTGGCAAGAGCGAAGCGCACGCATGCATCGCATGCGCAGAGTGGTGAAGGAATTCAATATCTATCGCTGGGCCGCGGATCACACGAGAGCCATCCCTCCCCGTGCCAGAAGGCAGGGATTTGTACCCTGAGGGGTTACCCAGGTGGTCCCCTAACTTATCTCATCTTTCTTTTTTGACTTGCCGCCGAGTTTCTTGAATTCCCCGCCCACGCCTTTGCCGATTTTGCCGACGCCTTTACCCGTGCCGACGGTCACGTTTTTGCCCAATCCCACCACTCCCTTCCCGAATGACGCCCCGGCGCCCCCAACGTTTCCCCGCGCCAGCTCTCCGACGCTGCCCGCTGTGCCTTTGGCCAAATCCCCCGTCCCTTTGGCAACGCCCTTTCCAATATCCTCCCCGCCTTTGCCCATTTCCTTACCAGGCGTACTAGTTTGCTTCTCCTTTTGGTTCGACTTCTGCGGCTCAGTCGATTGGTTCGTCTTCTGCGGCTCCGCCGAGGCTTGGTCAGGGCTCGACTGACCCCAACCGCAAACAGCGATGGCAAAGCCGAGTGCACCAAGACAGATCAGCCGGTTAACAGATTTCATCTTTTTCCTCCCGCCTGCACAGTTTTTCTTTCCTTAAAGCCCTTGCCCATGCAGGTATGATGCAAACTACCCCCACATGAGTTTTTCCCTACCTCTCTTTCCGTCCAGGAACATGGAAACAATGGGCATTGCAGACTCGCGGCAAAAGGCAGATTCACATCTGCCCCGCGTCCCCGCCCAGGAAATTTCTACATTGCGGATGAAAGTTTGCCATGGTTCCCGTTTCCCAGTCCCCGAGGCCCCACCACAAGACGATTGAACCTACAAGGGATATTGTCCGAGGGCTCTGGCACGATTCTTGCTTTCGTAAAGGTCGTGCTGCCAGTCGGGCAGTCAGGGCTACTTTTCAGATTTGGGTTTTAGAAGGGAACAAAACATTTCGTTGGAGGGGAAACATGGAAGAGAAATCGACTAAACAGGAAGTGTCCGTTGTTGACCTGCCACCCAACCGGGGCCAGAAGGTCGCAACCGGCCTGCTGCTCGTCGGCTTGTGCGTGGTTCTTGCCTACGCATTCCGGGAACACAGTTCCGCCAAACAGATTGCCGCCAGCCGGAACGAATTAGCCGCGGCGCTGAATCAGGAGCGTGGCCAAGTGGCGACCCTGACCCAGAAACTCAATGCCGCGGAGTCTGTGCCTGCGGCGGCGCCTCAACCATCACTGAATTCACCAACGGAGGAACAAGTTCCCATCACCGAGTCAAAGAGAGTTCAACGCCATTCCACAAGGCACGCAGCCGTTCAAAAAGCCAAGCGTGCTGAAGATCCATGGCGCAAGGAGATTCAATCCGAGCTGACTGAACAGCAAAAGCAGATAGCTGAACATCAGCAGCAGCTCCAGGAAACAAGGGAATCCGTCGAGAAAACCCGCACGGAACTGGAGAGTAATCTGAATTCGACGCGCGATGATCTGAACGGGTCAATCGCCAAAAACCATGAGGAACTTGTGGCGCTCGAGAAGAAAGGGGAACGCCATTACTCCGAATTTAACCTGCAGAAATCGAAGCAATTCCAGAAAGCGGGGCCGATCAGCATCTCGCTGCGGAAATCGAACGCCAAGCACGAGTACTGCGACCTCGTGATGATCGTGAATGATTCGGAGATGAGCAAGAAGCACGTTAACCTGTACGAGCCGGTTCTGTTCTATCCCGAAGGTTTTTCGCAGCCCCTGGAAGTCGTGATCAACAGTATCGGCAAGGATGCCGCCCGCGGTTATATCAGCGAGCCCAAGTACAAGCCATCTGAACTGGCAGCGAGCGCCTCGTCCTCACCGGGAACGGGGCCTGGGTCTGCGGATCAGACTGTGCACAACTCCTCCGCGGAAGCGGCGACGCTGAAACGCAGGACTGAACCACAAGAATGATACATCGCTGGAGTCTCAAACAGGAGCCGAGGAGTTCCGTTTGGGAGAACCCTATGCGAGCCCTCCGTTACTGAATCAAATATTGGGCGAACTTGCCCCCGTCCACTGTGAACGTGCTCAAGTGCAGGGCCGTGCCACCGGAAAACCGGATCTGGAAGTTGCGCAAGGTCATGCCGCCGCGCAAGGTCATACTCGTTTGCTCGAAGCTCTCGGGTTTCCCCAGCGGCTTCAGGCTGCTCGCCGCGTCGGCCAGGACTTGGGGCGTGAAGTAAAAGTTCGCATCGGAGGTCAGCAGGGAACGGTCGATCGTTCCCTCCTGCAACTGGCTGAAAATCCGGCGAGCCTGATCGAGTTGTGGCGCGGCTTGCGGGTCTTCCTTTTCGGCCAACAGCAGCGGCTCGATTTGATGTGTGATGGAGCCGGGAGCGCTCGATCCGTCGAGGTCGGAAAGGACGGCGACCGCAGCCCCTTGATCCAGCCAGACGGTGTTCGAACTCACATAACCGGCCACCGCTCCTCCGTGTTGCAGCCTCGGGTGCCCTGCGGCGTTAGAGATCCCAATGCCTAAAGCGTAATTGGTGGGTGCACCATTCTTGAGGCGCGCCGGCTTGATCATTTCATCCATTAAGGCGGGCTTCAAAAGTTCCCCTTCCATCAAGCCCAGATCCCACAAGGCCAGATCACGCGCCGTCATGGCCAACTCGCCAGCCGCGAAGAGCCATCCGCGAGCCTCCGGCTGGACACGGCGTAGCGGCCCGCGCCCAAAGCGGGTGTAACCCTTTGCGTCGGAATCCGCCAGGGACTGATGGTCCAGGTCGAGGGGGCTTTCCATGCCGAGCGGGCGGAAGATGCGTTTTTCGAGAAAGGCCATCAGGGGCATGCCGGTCACCTGCTCCAGAATTCGCCCGGCTACGACGAAGTTGGTGTTGCTGTACTGCCATTGTGTGCCAGGCTCGAAATCCAGTGGCTTGCGGGTCCAGCGGGCAAGGATCTCATCGGGTGTGACCAGTTGCGTCATGAACGGCGCCACGTAATCGAGGGGGTAATAGTCCTGGTAGCCGGAGGTGTGTGAGAGGAGTTGCCGGATGGTGATGTCATTGGCCCGCGTCAAGGAGGGGAAAAACCGTCCTACAGGATCGTCGAGCGAGAGCTTGCCATCTTGGACGAGCAGCAGGATCGCCATGGCCATGAACTGCTTGCTGACCGAACCGATTTTGTATCGCATCTCGGGGCGAGCGGGTGTCGGGGGTTCCACGCACCCATTCCCATATGCATGGGCATAAGCGATTTTGCCCTCCTTGACGACGGCGATCGAAACGCTGGGAGCACCCGTCTCCGCCAGCACCTTGCCGGCGATGGCGTCGATGCGGCTGGCCGTCTCGGGCGGCAACTGCCCTTGGAGATCAAAGGCGGCGAGCACAGTGAGGGTAACCAGCAGGGTGATCCGGGTAGCAATGCGCATAAGTTTTCTCCCCTATTTTCCCGATCGGCTCGCAGCGAGTTCGCGCCGCCTTATACCAGCGACTTCAATTCACTCAGCATGCGAGCGATTTGTTCCGGTTTGTGGTTGGCGAACACCACGGCGCGCAAGACCCCATTCGGCCCCGCGCCCACATAGTCGGTGCGTTGGATGGCGATGCCACGCTTCATCATTTCGGCTTGCACTTGGTCCATGTCTTCGGCCGTCTTCAGCACCCAGGCCGCCACCGGCACGGGCGTGTCGTCCTGGTCGAAGCCCATCGCCTTCAGCCCGCTCTTGAGCTGGTGGGCATTGCGCCAGAGTTGCTGACGCAACTCTGGCTGGGTCATCATGAGCTCCAGGCCCTTCACCGCGGCGGCCGCCGCTGCCGACACCGAAGCGTTCGAGCCGTTGGCGATGTGGCCAGCACGAATGGGCAAGATAAATTCTTCCTTGCCGGGGATAATTCCCCCGTGCGCGCCCACCGCCTTGCTCAGCGTGCCGCCAAAGTACAACCGCTCCGAGCGCAGCCCGTAGTGCTCGTACGTGCCCCGTCCGTGGGCGCCCAGAACGCCCAGGGCGTGGCAATCATCCACCCACAGGCAACCGTCGTAAGCCTCCACCTGCGGGAAGTACGCCGGCAGCGGCGCAATCTTCCCGAAGGTCGGGAAAATGCCGTCGCTCGCCACCAACGGCTTTTGGCCCGCCTTCAGATGGGCCTTGAGTTTCCGGCCGAGGTCCTCCGGATCGCCATGGGCGAAGGTGTACACCGGCTTCTGTAGCGCGTACATGAAGTCGGTAATGCTCCAATGCGCCCCTTCATCGACAAACATGGCGTCGAAGCGTCGCAACTGGGTCAACGCCTGGAACCCCGCAATGTTAATCAGGTACCCCGAAGGCAGGTAGATGGCATCTTCGCTCCCCAGGAACTCCCGGGCCTTCTTCTCCACCGCCAGATGCAGGGGCGAGGTCCCGAAAATGTCCCGGGAAGTGGCCGAGTCCATGCCAAACTCCGCCACGGCTTTCTGCGCCGCCTTTAGGAGCTCCGGATGGGTTTGGAAACTGAAATAGCCGGTGCCTCCGAAGTACAGATAGCGTTTCCCGTTGATCACGGTTTCCGGCCCCGGCCCGCTGCCCATGATGAACTTGTATTTAGACCCGATCAGTTGGGCCAATAGATTACGGGCGCCCACGCTGATCGTAATAAAACCCGCGACTCCTCCGAAAAGACCACGACGAGTTACCATCTCCGTTCCCCTCCTTCCAGGATCAATCCGCCGGGCGGCATAAAGCGCCGCCGCCGGACCGTTTCCGGTCCGCGGTTATTCTTGCACAAAGTGAGGCCTCCCCCCGCCGTGGCAGGACGGCCTAGGCCGGGGCAAGCCCCGGCCCTACGAAAGGCTGAATGATCGGCGCGCCCGTCGCGTTGGCCAACGACGGTTCGAGCCCGGGCCCGGGGATCACGATGATCCCGTGAAAATGGTTGGGCATCACCTGACAGACGTCCAGCACCACGGACGGAAACCGCGCAGGAAGAGCCCGCCACGCCCCCTCCACAATCCGGCCGGGCTCGCTCAGCACCATCTCATTCTCCACGATTTTCCCGAAGAGGGACGCTCCATCCTGGATGCACGCTGTGACGAAATACGCCCCGCCACCACTGTAATCGTGCCCGCGCAGGCGAATGGAACGCCGGTGATGAATCCTGGGATCGTAAGTCATCCGGCCATCATACCGCAATGCCACCTCCCGAGGTAGGGCCGACCCTTGGGTCGGCCTTGACCGGGGTTTGGTCACCCCATGACGCACGGCTAAGGCTTGCCTTGGCCGGGGAGACTGGGGGGCGACGCCTGACGTATGGCCGAACGGCGTTCGGCCCGCAAGCGGCGAGCGCCGCTCGCCTTTACAAGGCCCTGGCCGGGGCAAGCCCCGGCCCTAAATCGGGGTTTTCGGGTGGTGTCCTAATTGTGTGTTGAACGATACTTAGTTAAGAGGGTGGCCTAGAGAGAGTTTCCAAATTCAGAGCAGCATACTCGACCAATAGATGCCCATTTTTTACATCGTTAGTGATTTCGAAAGTGCAATTGATGAATATCACGTTGTGAAGCTCGAACGGATCAGTTCCGTCATCCTTTATCTTGATGTTGACAAATGCGACGTTCGTCCACACAACCCCATTTAAAACTTGGTATGCTCCTGGATTGAGGGCTACGAAAGTTATGCCAGTAAAGTGTCCGACCTGGCTCGTTGGAGTTGGGACAGAAATAACGACTGGCCCTGCTGGGCCTGTATACAAGATTGTTGAACCTGTAAAATAGAAGCTAGTACCAGAAATGCTGGAGGTAACGGTTTTGGCATCCCTTGGAATTGGCGGCACCGGTTGAAGGGATGACCTGTAATCGGCCAGCTCCAGCCACACTTGGTCAATGCCATCTATTAGTTCCTCAGCGCCAGCAACAGGGTGTCCAGACTGGTCGGTAAGAGGACTAGATTGGATAGATTTAAGACGATCAGAGACGCTTTTGAAGTATTCCGCTTTGGCACCAACCTTATTCTGGCGAGCGGCTTTTATTAGCGTCGCCGCCATTTCTACTGATCGACTCGCTTCTTTGATCTTTCCAGCATTGGCCGAGTTTTCAGCCTCCTTTACCAATTGGGCAGAAAGAGTTTGCGGTAGGTTCTTAAGTTGTCCTTCCACTACTCCAACATCATGAGTAAGTTTCCACAAAGCACCACCGATCAACAAAAATGCCACTATCAGAAGTTTTATAAGCAGTCTACCCCAAGGGGGAACCTTCATCTGAGCAAATACAGTTTCTTCTGCGCTCTTGCCTGCCATGTCTGCCTGCAATTCAAAACTTGGTTCAAGAAATATGGCCTGAAGCGTTTCGCTGGACATTTCGGCCTCCGCGTGCGACAATAATGCCGGGCCGTAAAATGGGCAGAGTGTGCGCTCACACCCTCTGCACTAAACAGCCTTCCACTACCGAAATTTCCCCGCCCTCATCCTATCCGCTCGGGCGCAAACCTAAGACTATCACTAGTATTGCGTTTCTCTAAAACATATTCACATATGCCTGTTTTCCTGGTATGCTTTTGGGCATGGCAGGAAAATCGAGGCGTGCAAAGTTGGTGTTGACCCCAGAGGAAGTTGAGCGACTCGAACG
>Ga0208038_1000529_pt1 | contig 29478 bp, 25 predicted proteins | sample June2015DPH_16_1_FD_184714 | JGI IMG/M metagenome (GOLD analysis project Ga0208038, IMG submission 184714) | Peatland microbial communities from SPRUCE experiment site at the Marcell Experimental Forest, Minnesota, USA - June2015DPH_16_100... | ecosystem: Environmental > Terrestrial > Soil >...
CGCGTCGCCCACCGCGGTGAGCATGAGGATGGGGATGTCCTGGGTCCATTTGTTGGACTTCAATTCCTTGCAAAGCTGGTAGCCGTTCTTGCGGGGCATCATGACGTCCAGAATCAACACGTCGGGAAAGCGTTTCTTGATGGCCGCTTCGGCTTCCAGGCCATCGTAAGCCTTGCCCACCTCAAAGCCCTTGCTCTCCAACATCATCGCTACGGTTTCCACCAGATCAGGATCATCGTCCGCGATCAGCACGTACTTTCCAGCCATGAGGCCTCCCCTTTCTAAGTGATCGTCACCTCATTATGGACTTAAATTTTATAAATTACAAGGCGGATTAGACTGCTGGGCTTCCCCCTGGATAAATTGTCCCTCCCGCGGCTACCCGCCGCCGCCCGCACCTGGGGAAGATAGGGCTTTAATCATCTTGATAGATTATAATTAATCAATAATGCCCGGCAAGGTTGTTACTATGATGCAGGCAGCAGAGATCTGTTTGAACTTGGGCAGGCTCACTGGCTAATCAGTTCATTGAATTTACCAGCTTTTTCCCTCTCCCCCCGCTGGGGGGAGAGGGCAGGGTGAGGGGGATATGGACGGCCGACGAAGCCACCCCTCACCCTTTCCCTTTCCCCTCGCAGGGAGAGGGGATTTGGTGAGCATCGGTATAATATGATGATATCATTGAGATAAAAATGGTCTAAAGTTAAACCGCGAGATAGTTTAAGTTTCTTCATGCAATTTTTTTGCCGGAACTACGGATAATTAATCCAGGTTCCAGGCTCCGGCCCGCCAGCAGGGGAATGGCGGGCTCGAGAGGGAAGGTAAGGTCGCCGGCGCAGCCGCCCTATGAGATGATAGAAAGAGGGGATTTTATAGTGCGGCCTGTGGCCGCCGATTTAAAATTACCAGGAAAAAGAATATCTGTATGGCTGAGACGATGAATCCGCTTTCTGAGGCGCTGGAGCGCCTGCAAGACCATCTCCGGCGAACCCGCCGGGCGGCGCTGCTCTTCTCCGGCGGCCTCGATTCCAGCCTGTTGCTGGCCGTGGCCGCCCGCACCCTGGGACCCGGATTGTGCGCCTTTACCTTCGTGGGGCCTCATATTGCCCCCGGGGAAGCGGCCGCGGCCTTTCGCCTGGCCCGGCGTCTGGGGGTGCGGCACCTGTGGCGATCCTTCGACCCCCTGGCCCTGCCGGATTTTCGGGAGAATACCCTCAGGCGGTGCTATGCCTGCAAACGCGCCATTATTGCCCAGGCCTGGGAACTCTCCCGGGGGCAGGAGGCGGGGGAGGTCCTCTGGGACGGCACCAACCTGGATGACCTGGGGGATTTTCGCCCCGGCCTCCAGGCCGCCCGGGAATTGGGGGTGAGCAGCCCCTTGCTGGCGGCGGGGCTAAACAAGGCGGCCATTCGGGCCCTGAGCCAGAGTTTGGGCCTCCCCTGGCAAAAGCCGCCCCAGAGCTGTCTGGCTACCCGCTTCCCTTACGGCGCCACCTTGACCCGGGAGGCCCTGGAGCGGGTAGGGCGGGGGGAGGCCTGGCTGCGGGCCCGGGGCTTCTCCCGGCTGCGCCTGCGGGCGCCGGCGGAGGGCCGGGCCCGCCTGGAGCTGGCCCCGGAGGAGTGGCCCGCCTTTCTGGCCCCGGAGGTGCGGGGCCCGTTCCATTCGGTCTTGCAGCGTCTGGGCTTCAGCCAATGGTCCCTGGATTTGCCCGGATAAACCGGCTCGCCCGGGCCGCCTGGTGAAATACAGGCCGTAGATGTAGGGTGGGCACTGCCCACCATATGGATACCTCACCAGGGGCGAAAGTGGCACCGGCCTCTGGCCGGTGAATCAGGTGCGCCCCTATAGATCAGCCCACCATGGCAAGAGAGGTGTAGAGTGGGCACTGCCCACCAGATGGGCTGACCATGGCAAGAAAAATCCAAGCACTGGGGCTCCTTTCCGGGGGTCTGGACAGCATGCTGGCCGGGGCGGTGCTCCGGGCCCAGGGCCTCGAGGTCACCTTCATCTGCTTCGTCACCCCCTTTTATGGTGCGGAGCGGGCCCGGGAGGCCGCCGCCCACCTGGCCTTGCCCCTCAAGGTGGCGGATCTGACCGTTAAATTCCAGCCTTTGCTCTATGAGCCGCCCCATGGCTTCGGCCGGGGCCACAACCCCTGCATCGACTGCCACGCCTTGATGATCCGGGAGGCCGGGACGGTGATGGCCGCGGAAGGCTTCGACCTGGTCTTCACCGGGGAGGTCCTGGGGCAGCGGCCCATGAGCCAGAATCGCGGTTCTCTGAACCTGGTAGCCCGGGAATCGGGCCTGGGGGAGTGGCTGCTCCGGCCCCTGAGCGCCAGGTTGCTCAAGGCCACCCGGCCGGAACTCCTGGGCTGGGTGGACCGGGAGCGCTTACTTAATCTCAGCGGCCGGGGGCGCAAGCGCCAGCTAGCCCTGGCGGCGGCCTACGGCATCAGCCGCTATCCAGCCCCTGCCGGAGGCTGCTTGCTCACCGACCCGAATTATGCCCTCCGCATCAAGGAACTCCTGAGGCAGGCCGGTCAGGTGGGCCGCCGGGACCTGGAGCTGCTCAGGTGGGGCCGCCATTTCCGCCTGTCCGGGGGAGCCAAGGCGGTGGTGGGGCGCACCCAGCGGGAGAACGAAGCCCTTGCCGGACTGGCTGCCGCGGGGGACCTCAGACTAACGGTGGAGGATCATCCCGGCCCCCTGGTCCTGGTGATCGGCCAGGCCCTGGATAGGGAATTGCAGGAAGCCGCCGGCCTGGCCGCGGCTTACAGCGACGCCCCGTTGGCCGCGGCGGTGAGGGTGAGCGTGGCAGGCCCCGGCCTGGTCTCGGTCCTCCACCTGGATACTCCGCCCAGGGACCGGTTTAAGGATTTGCTTATCTGAGGGGATAACAACAGGTCGACCCAGCGGGCCGCCCCTACCCCATACGGGATCGGCGGGGAAGGGGATTAAGGCGTAGGGTGCGTCTTACGCACCACCTTCCAGCGTGGGCGGGCGTCTCGCTCGCCATTTTTTCCGGGGGCCTTACAGTCGGCGGGCGGAGCGCCCGCCCCACGCGCATGGCGCGTAAGACGCGCCCTACGACTGATACGTTTTCGGTTTTCAGTTTTTGAGGTAAGGCATGCCGGAGGGTTTGCCTTGTTATTTTTGGCTTTTTATGGGGGGAGGGCCGGCCATCCCTGGCCACCCCAAAAGAAGGCGGGCACGGGTGAAGTGAAGAGAAAGGAGCCTCCGCGGGATTAAATTTCTGATGGGGGCCCGATTTTTTCTATTAACTTCTCTATAAAAGTTAATGGTGCTCAGGAGGAATTTGGCAGAGGTTACCTAAGAGAGATGATATGCAGGAAATATCTTCAATTATGGAAAATTTTCGAAAATGGCAAGTTAGCAACATAAGGCGTTTAGGAAATTTCCTCCATGCTCTAGAATTATTGACGAATCTAAATATTTTGCTATAAAATATGGGCAATTATATCCGATAGGGAATAAATAGGTTGACCCTGAAAAGAATGGACGAAGAAACCAAACTCCAAGAGCTGAATGAAGAGATTGGCAAAGGAGTGTCCGGGCCGGATATTGCTGAAAAAGAAGGCCTAACACCCCCACGCAGTAGACGTCCATCCTTTGGTGGTATAAGAAGGCAACTCACGGATGATGAACTCCAAAGCTCGGGTATCAACAAGTTGCTACTTGATATATTGGAAGAGGCTGAAGCCTCCCGTGACGAATACAGAAGTTATCTCGATGCCTATCATGCGGCGGATAAGAGGGCCGCGGTTCTTGGGGAGAAACTTAATAAAGAGAGGGCGATAGATGTATTCTTCGGAGTCGGTGTTGGTCTAGGGGGGGCTATCTTGGGCCTTTCACCATTCTTTATGGATAAAGGTATAATTTACGGTGTTATTTGTCTGATTATTGGATTTTGCCTGATTATAGGTACCAGTATCGGAAGGGTTGTGAAAAAATGAGGGTAAAACTACAAAAAATATTGGATCGCGGAGTTCCTAATAAAGAAAGATTGTGGTTGAAGGTTCTCCAAGATACTGATATGAGGTATTATATTGTATTTGATACGAGATATATTTCTCAAAAAAGCATATCAACCTTTCCGGCGCACACCTATTGGTTTGGTCCAAAGATAGTCAGTTCTGGCGATAATGTTGTCCTAGGTACATATAAGGGGACTTACAACTCCAAACAGAATACAGATGGGACTACAACGCATTACTATTATTGGGGGAACGAAAATACTATTTGGAATAATGAAGGTGACTGTGCGGTTTTATTTGAAATTTCTTCCTGGGAAACGTCCCCATACGAATAATTTTAAATTAATTTGACTTCAAAACAAAGGCCATAATTTGTATTAAAAGAATAGATAACTGCTATTAAGCGAACCTTTTGCGGATGTTAGAATTTTTCGATATCTACTCGTTATCTTCAATCGAATTTGGGGTATATTCCTTAAAGCAAAACATAAGCAAAGTATCCAGGTGACCCATATCCTGTTTAGCTAGAACGCTTCCGGCGGGGGGAAGTCTTCATAGCCCACATACATAACATAACCAACATAATCCACATAAGGAACATAGCCTACTCGTTGTGCATAGGGGGAAAACCCAGATTTTCTCCAAGATTTCTTGCCCATTTCGGTTATGAGCCTATTTTCTGACTTCAGTTCACCAATATATCTACCGTCTGCCCCATAGATTTCATTACCGTCAAGCCTTCCAACATGCTTTCCATTGTGCGTCCATAGATTTCCGCGATCAATATAACCGAAACATTTTCCACCCCAAGTCCAAACCCATTTCATTGATTTATGGCCTCCTTATGAAAATTTCAATTAGAAAAAAAGCTACGGGGATACTGTAAAGTCAAGTCTGATTAAAAACAAATGATTGACTAATTTTCGGGGAATAGTTAATGAAATAAAGGGGCAGATATTAAACTCATCCCAGGGCCGCGGCCAGGCGCGGCGCCAGGTGGTCGAAGTCGCCGTTGGACATGATCAGCACCAGGTCGCCGGGCCGCAGCAGGTCCAGCAGTCCCTTGAGGAGCTGGTCGGTGTCGGGAAAATAGAGGGCGGTCTGGCCCTGGCGCCCCAGGTCGGAGGCCAGTTGCCGGGAGGAAAACTGCTCCTCCGGCTCCACCTTCCACAGGTCCGGCGGCTCCCGCACCAGGACCAGATCCGCGTCTTTAAAGGCCGCGGCGTAAGGCTCCTGGAAGACGCGGCGCCGGGAGGTGTTGGTGCGGGGCTCGAAGACCGCCAGCAGGCGGCGCCCCGGGTAGCCCTGGCGCACCGCCGCCAGCGTCACCGCCACCGCGGTGGGATGGTGGGCAAAATCCTGCACGATTAGCACTCCCTGAAATTCCCCCACCACTTCCTGGCGCTTGTGCACCCCCTGAAAGCCCGCCAGGGCTTTTCGCAAGTCGCCGGGCTCGCCTCCCACCTCTGACAGGGCCGCCAGGGCGGCCAATCCGTTTAAGGCGTTGTGGGTCCCCAGCATGGGCAGGAAAAATTCACCCCAGGTCCTCCCTTCCCGGAGGACGGTGAAATTCATGCCCCCGGCCTGGGGTGAGAGGTCCGCGATCCGCCAGTAGCAGTGGGGGTCCTGGCCGTAAAAAGCGACGGGTGCCCCTGAGCGCCGGCAGACCTGCCGCACCAGGGGCGCATCCCCCCAGGCCAGGACCCGGCCGTCCGCGGGCACCTGCTCCAGGAAGGATTCAAAGGCCCGGACGACCTGGTCCAGGTCGGCGTAGATGTCGGCGTGATCGAACTCGATGGAGGTGAGCACCGCCACCCGGGGCCGGAAATGGACGAATTTGGGGCGCTTGTCGAAAAAGGCGGTGTCGTATTCATCGCCTTCCAGGACCACGTAAGGGCCCCGGCCCACCCGGAAGTTGGCCTGGAAATTCCGGGCGAGGCCTCCCACCATGAAGCCGGGGTCAAGCCCCAGGGCGTAGAGCAGCCAGGCGATCAGCGCGGTGGTGGTGGTCTTGCCGTGGGTGCCGGCCACCACCAGGCTCTGGCGCTCCCCCACCAGGAAGCGGTTCAAGGCCTGCGGCAGGGAGAGGCGGGGGATGTCGCTCTGCAACAGGGCCTGGGCCTCGGGGTTGTCCCGGCGGATGACGTTGCCCACCACCGCCAGGTCCGGCCGGGGCGCAAGATTCTCCGGAACGTAGCCGTTTTGCACCGGAATGCCCAGTTCGGCCAGATAGGTGCTCATAGGCGGGTAGGCGTGTTCGTCGGAGCCGCTGACCCGGTAGCCCTGCTCCTTGAGGATGCCGGCCAGGGCCGCCATGCCGGTGCCACAGATGCCCAGGAGGTGGATGTGTGGCGGCGCCTCAGGGTTCATGGGCGAGTTATCCTTATCGGTAGCCGGAGATCTTGTCCCTGCGTGGGAAATCGACATCTCCCTTAATCCCACTTTATAAAGGAAATGGTGGGCAGTGCCTACCCCACATTTTTGATAAGTGGATTGTTACCGCATCCAGAATTAGCGAGCCCGGCCAAACCCCAGGGCCCGGGAGGCCGCTTCGTGGAAGCGGGGACGGAAGGCCTGGATCCCGGCCTTGTCGTCCCGGCCCAGGTGCACCCGGTTGGTGAGTAAGACTACCATCTGCCCCAGTTCCAGGTCCAGCCAAAAAGAGACGCCGGTGAAGCCCAGGTGGCCGACGCTAACGGGCGAGAAATAGCGTCCCGCCGAGCACCGGGAGGCTTCGGAATCGGGGGTGTCGAACCCCAAGGCCCGGGCCCCCTTGGCCACCGGGGTCAGGAAGCGGCGCACCGAGGCGGGGGAGAGGGGTAAGCTGCCGGCCTCTCCCAGATAAGCCCGGTAGAGGGCGGACCCCAGACGAAAAACCTCGATTCCCCGGCCGAAGAGGCCGGCGTGCCCGGCCACGCCCCCCGCGGCCCAGGCGTTTTCGTCGTGGACCTCGCCGTAGACCCGGCGCCCGGCAATGAGGCCGGTTTCGGTGGCGGCGTAAACGCGGTTTTCCGTTTTCCGTTTTCCGTTTTCCGTGGTAAGACCTGCCTGGTCCGGGATGGACAAGGGGTTGAAGCCCAAGACTTCCAACCCTAAAGGACGGTAAATTTTTTCTTCGCAGAAGCGGTTCAGGTTCAGGCCGGAGACGGTTTCCACCACCGCCTGCAAGAGCATGAACCCCAGGTCGCTATACAGGGTGGCGGTGTCCGGGGGCTGGACCAGAGGTGAGGCCGCGGCCAGGCGAGGTAAGAGGGCGCGACGGGCCGCCGGGGGGTTCTTAAGAATTTCCTGATAAAAGGGCTCCCAGGCCGGCAATCCGGCCCGGTGGGCCAGGAGGCTCCCGAGGCTCAAGGAGCGCTTGTCCGGCGGCAGCCAGGCCTCGGGCAGGAACTCCCCCAGGGTGGCCGCGGGCGTGAGCCTGCCGTCGTCCATCAGCAGCAGCAGCGCCAGGGCAGTGGCCAGGGGTTTGGTGAGGGAAGCCAGATCGAAGACGGTAGCCGCGGTGGCAGCCTGGGCCCCCGGGTCCCGGGAGACCCGGCCCACCGCGGCCTGCCACCGGACCTCACCACCCACCCCCGCCAGGGCCACCGCGGCGGTGTAAATGCCTTGGGTTAAGCCATCTTCCAGGAGCTGGGTCAGCGCGGTGAAGGGCTCGGACATAGTAGTGAGTAGTAAGCAGTAAGCAGTAAGCAGTAAGCAGTGAGCAGTGAGCAGTGAGCAGTGAGCAGCGAGACGTGACCACTCAGTGATAAAATCGCTTCAGATGCGAGATCTATCTGCCGAACTACCTCCCAGACTGTCATTCTGACGGAACGAAGCGACCGAAGAATCTAATAATTTGACAAAAAAGGGTTTTCGAAAGGCTTCCAATTAATTCCCCTTGCATGTGACTCTGACCATTTTTCCCTTGCTAAACTGCTAAACTGCTAAACTGCTCACTGTTCACTGTTCACTGTTCACTGTTCACTGCTCACTGCTCACTGTTCACTGCTCACTGTTCACTGTTCACTGCTCACTGTTCACTGTTCACTGTTCACTGTTCACTGCTCACTGTTCACTGCTCACTGCTCACTCCTTCTCCAGGGCCAGGCTGAGGAGACGGTCCAAGAGGGCCGGAAACTCCAGGCCCGCGGCCCTGGCGGCCTGGGGGAAGAGGCTGGTGGCGGTCATGCCCGGGATGGTGTTGGTCTCCAGGACGTAAATTTCCTCCTCCCGGACGATCATGTCGGTGCGGGAATATCCCCGGCAGCCCAGGGCGGCGTGCGCCGAAAGTGCGCACTGCTGCGCCTGCTCGGCGAGCTTGGGCTCAAGCCTGGCCGGGCAGATCTCCCGGCTGGCCCCGGGCTGGTACTTGGCCTTGTAGTCGAAAAAGCGGTAATCGCTTGCGGGGATGATCTCCACCAGGGGCAGAGGTAAAGGGTCGCGGTTGCCGAGGACGCCGCCGGTGACCTCGGTGCCCTGGACGAACTCCTCCACCAGCACCCGGGAGTCGTAGCCAAAGGCCGCGGTCAGGCCTGCTTCCAGTTCCGCCAGGCTGCGGGCCAGGGTGACGCCGATGCTGGAGCCTTCGTTGGCCGGCTTGATGACCACCGGCATCCCCAGTCTCCCCTCGATTTCCCGGGGGCTGGGGGCCTGCTCCCGGGGAAAGACCAGGGCCGCGGGGACCTTTAGTCCGGCCCGTTGATAGAGGGCCTTGCTCAACTCCTTATTCATGGCCAGGGCCGAGGCCAGGACTCCGGAGCCCTGGTAGGGGATCTCCAGGAGATCCAGCAGACCCTGCATGGCGCCGTCTTCTCCGCCCCGGCCGTGCATGATGATCAGGGCCACCTGAAGCTCCGGGGCGTCCTCTACCAGCCTCCCCAGGTCGGTGAGGGGATCGTAGCGCCGGATGTCATACTTACTCTTATCCAGGGCCTCAAAGACCTGGGCGCCGCTTTTTAAGGAGACTTCCCGCTCTGAAGATTTACCTCCGGCGATCAGGGCCAGCCGCATCTTTGCCATGCTTCCCTCCGGCGAATAATGACTGTCAACTGTCAGCTAGCAGCGATCAGCTATCAGCTACAACCAGGACTTTATCTGGTTCCCAAGCTTTGCTTGGGATATCGAAAAGATCTTCAGGGCTGCAGGGCAGGGCCGCAAACAATTTTTCTTCCAGGGCCTGGCTGCTGACCTCCATGGCGGCGATGCGAGCCAGGGCCTCCGGGGTGCGTCCGTAACGCTCCTTCAGGTCGGCGAAGCGGTCTGCCAGGCTCACTACTCGGGTGTGGAGCACCCGCTTGTCGGCGTAGTTGACCACCTCGGCTTCCCGCAGCGGTCGCGGGTCCTTAACAAACTCCTCGGCCAGGCGCACGTGCTCCCGCACCACCTGGGCCAGCTCCGGGTAACCCAGGGAGGACAGAACCTCGGCGCCCCATTGGGCATGGTTCTGAGCGGTTCCCAGGCAAGGGGTCTTCCCCAGGTCGTGGAGCAGGGCCCCGGTGCTGATCAGAGGCAGGTGCAGCTCAAAGCCCGCGGCTGCCAGGGCCTGCCCCAAAAAAGCGGCTACCTGCATTACCCGGTAACTGTGCTCCCGGACGTTGGGTAGCATGCCGTGGGCCGCCATCAGGGCCAGGCAGTCGTTATAGGTGGGCAGGAATATCGAAGAAATAGCCGCAACCCGAGGTATTTGATGAATTTTCACTTATTTTTAATGTTACCCTTAATGAACTCAATGAAGTCTATTTTATTGGTGCCTTCAGGAGTCAAACCATATTTTTCCTGGTTCCCAAGTTTAACTTGGAAACCAGGAAAAAACGAACAGATAGGGTGGGCAGTGCCCACCCTAGATTTTTCTCACCAGGACCGTGGCGTAGGCGGCGATCCCCTCCCCCCGCCCGGTGAAGCCCATCTTTTCGGTGGTGGTGGCCTTGAGGTTAAGGTCCTCCGGGTCCAGGCCCAGGATGGGCGCCAGCCTGGCGCTCATCTCCGGGAAATACGGCCCCAGGCGGGGGGCCTCACACACCACCACGGCGTCCAGGTTCACCGGCTGGTAGCCTCGCTGCCTGACGATTTCCATGATCTTTTCCAGCAGCAGGAGGCTGGAGATATCTTGGAAGGCCGGGTCATGATCCGGGAAGTGGCGGCCCAGGTCACCGGCGCCCACGGCGCCCAGGAAGGCGTCGCCGATGGCGTGGCTCAGGACGTCGGCGTCGGAGTGTCCCAGGAGGCCCAGATGATAGGGAATGGCCACCCCCCCCAGGATCAGGGGGCGTCCCGCCGTAAAGCGGTGGGCGTCATAACCCAGACCGACTTTCACGCTGTCGTCTCCTCCTTCGCATTAGGAGCAGAATCGCCTCCGCCAGGGCCAGATCATCGGGGGTGGTGATCTTCAGGTTCAGGGGCGAGCCGGCCACCACCATCACCACCTGCTGGAGGAGATGCTCCACCAGGGAGGACTCGTCGGTGCCGTAAAAATTGCGGCTGTAGGCCTCGGTAAAGGCCCTCCACAGCAAGACCGCGTGGAATGCCTGGGGCGTTTGAATCTGCCAGATATCCTTGCGCTCCAGGGTATGGTGGATCTCCCCCGTGGAATTGACGGCCTTCAAGGTATCATGGACCGGCAGTCCCAGGACTGCGGCGCCGTGGCTCCGGGCCGCCTGGATCACCTTCTGGACCTGATCCGGAGTGACGAAGGGCCGCACCCCGTCGTGCACCAGGACGATTTCCAAATCATCTTCATTTTGTAAGGCCTTGAGGGCATTGTAGACGCTGTCCTGGCGTTCCTTGCCCCCCGGTACCAGGCGCAGGATCTTCTTGAAGCCATAGGGGGAGATCACTTTTTCCTGGCAATAGTCCAGTTCATCGGGGTGCACCACCAGGGTGACCTCCCGGATCTCCTGGACCTGCTCGAAGACCCCCAGGGTATGGGCCAGGATGGGTTTGCCCGCCAGCAGCAGATAGGGTTTGGAGACCTTGTTGCCCATGCGTTCCCCGACCCCGGCGGCGGCCACGATGGCGGCAATCATGGGTTGGGGCCCCCCAGGCCTTGGCAGGATACGGCGCCGGCCCGCCCGGGCAGGCGGCGGCGAGCGACCTGGGCCACCGGGATCTTGCCCCGGTCCTTAAGGAGTCTCTGGGCCCAGTCCTCCAGGAGGCAGAAGGCCACCCCTTGCCGGCGGCAACGCCGCAAGAGGCCGGCGAATTCCTCCAGGAACGGCCCGCCTTCTAGCTCGGCGTGAATGGTGAGCACCTGGGGGCGCTCCGGGTTGAGGCGGGACAGCACCAGCTCAGAAAAATCCCGGGGGCGGCAGCCGTCCAATCCCAGAAGCTCATCCAGGGTGGGCAGGGTGGTGGGGATCTCCAGGACCGGGGTGATGGTCTCTGCGAACCTGGGAAAATAAGGGGTAAAGCCCCGGGTGTCGCTGGCATAAAGGAAATCTTGGGCGTACAAAGCCGCCCGGCTCGCCGGGCTGCACTGCCAGCCCGGGGCCGCGAAGGATTTGGCCGGCCGCCGCAGCAGGGAGACCAGGGTTTGTTGGGCCGCGGCAACCTCCTGGGAGATCTCGGCGAAGGTAAGCCGGAAAAGCCGGTCGTGCCAGCGCACATGGTCATAGCCGTGCAGCCCCAGCTCATGGCCGGCCGCGATAATCAGGCCGGGGATCTCCGGGGCCGCGGCATGGATCAGGGGCGCGGGCAGGAGGGTGCCGTAGCACATGGTCTTGAGGCCGTAAATCGCCGGAGCCCGGGTGCGCCACATCTTCTGGAAAAATCCCCGTTGCCGGAAAACCCGAAAGATAGCACGGCCGGAGTTGTCCGGCCCCAGGGCCAGAAAGAAGCTGGCCCTGACCTCCTCCTCCTCCAGGACCTTAAGCAGGGCGGGCACCCCGGTTCGATAGCCTTCCAGGGTATCGACGTCCACCTTGAGGCACAGGCGCGGCGGAGAATCGGTTTTGGGTTTTCGCTTTTCGGTTTTCGGCGATGATACGGTGGCCATATCCCAATCGTCGCTGTTTCCATCACCTGCCAAAGCTAGGGCCTTGGCTAAAATGGCGTTCCCCGGTAGGAGCTTGGGAACGGGAATAAATCCCCCTTTTTCAAAAGGGGGCTTATCGCCTTGAAAATGTCTATATTCGACTAGAAGCTATTGCAAAACCTGATTTCACTGTCATCCTGAACGAAGTGAAGGATCTCAAGTCACTAAAAATACGAGATTCTTCGCTTCGCTCAGAATGACATTTTTGGGCAGACCGAGGTTTTGTAATAGCTTCTAGTGTGATGCTTCATAATTGCTATGACATTTCAAACTACGGTTTTTTAACCCCCCTTTGAAAAAGGGGGGCAGGGGGGATTTAAAATAACCTCCTGAAATCCCCCTAAATCCCCTTTTTCCAAGGGGGGACTTTAATACCCTTGGAACTTAGGTTTTCTTGATTTAATGCCATACTATTTACGAAGCACAACACTAGTCGATTTTTGCTGCTAATTGCTCACTCCTACGGGCCTCCTCCAGGAAGGCGTCCAGAGTGATCTTCAAGGAGGCGCCGAGGTCCGTCTTCGGCTCCCAGCCCAGAAGCTTGCGTGCCTTGGCGATGGAGGGCTTGCGGCTGGTGATGTCCTGGTAGCCCTGGCCGTAATAGTCCTCGTGGCGGGTCTTCACGATCTCCGAATAGACCCCGTCATCTTTATGGTCCGGATGCTGCCGGAAGAGGTCGCGCAAGAGGAGGGCCAACTCTTTTACCGAAGCCTCATTATGGGGGTTGCCGAGGTTGAAGATCTGTCCGTCGGCGACCCCGGCGGGATTCTCGATGATGGTCATCAAAGCGTCGATGCCGTCTTCCACGTAAGTGAAGCAGCGCTTTTGATGGCCGCCGTCCACCAGCAGGATGGGCTCCCCCTGCAGCAGGTTGAGGATGAATTGGGTCACCACCCGGGAACTCCCCTCCTTGGCGGCGTAGAGGTCATCCAGCTTCGGGCCGATCCAGTTGAAGGGGCGGATCATGGAAAACTGCAATTGTCCCGCCTGGCCGTAAGCCCAGATGACCCGGTCCAGGAGCTGCTTGGAGCAACTGTAGATCCAGCGCTGCTTGTGGATGGGCCCCAACACCAGGCTGCTGCCGTCTTCTGAGAACTCCGGGTCCGGGCACATCCCGTAAACTTCCGAGGTGGAGGGGAAGATGATGCGGCTGTGGTACTTAACGCATTGGCGCACGATCCGCAGGTTTTCCTCGAAATCGAGTTCAAAGACCCGCAGAGGGGTTTTCACATAGGCCATCGGGGTGGCAATGGCCACCAGGGGCAGGACCACCTCGCACTTCTTGATGTGGTACTCGATCCATTCCTTGTTGATGCCGATGTCGCCTTCCAGGAAGTGGAAGCGGGGGTGGTTCAGGGCCTGGTCCAGCTTGTTGGAGTAGAGGTCCATGCCGTAGACCTCCCAGTCCCGCTCTGTGAGAATGCGCCTGGTCAGGGCGTTGCCGATGAAGCCGTTGACTCCAAGGATCAGGATCTTCATTAATTATCCATTAAGGTTGAATTAATCTTCAGGCGATGAGGAAGAACCGCCGCCCCCGGTGTTCAGGCGTTTTCCGTTTTCCGTGAAAAGATAGTTTTCCAATAAATCTGTTTGGTGAAATATTTCAATCTGTTACTTAAACTCTTTAGCATTTTTCGGAAATCATCTAATTTGATTAAAAGAGGGTCGAGTTCATCCTGGGAGAGGTATTCTATTTTTTGGGAGATAATCAGGTGAGTTTCTAGTTCACTGATGGAGCCAAGCGCAATTCCTAAAAATTGACGAAACTCCCTGTCAGAATGCCTCCCTTGCCCTTCGGCGATATTGGCCGGGATGGATACCGCCGCCCTCCTGATTTGATTGGTCAATCCATATATTTCTCTGCCCGGAAACTTGACGGTAATTAAATATACATCTCTAACAAAATCAATGGCTTCTTTCTATACCCGCAGGTCCCGGTAAGACCTGGATTTCTGCAAATCCATTCCCAATCCTCTCACGGAAAACGGAAAACTTTCTTTTATTCTTCTCACGGAAAACGGAAAACGGAAAGCGGAAAACGTTCTTTTCTCACTCCAACGTTTCCCCCACCAGATAATCCCAGGTGGCGAGGACGGGCCCCAGGAACTCCGGCTCCCCCTCCCATTGGGCCCGGGTGATGAGGAAGTTTCCCTGGCCGGCAGTCACCAGCAGCCCCTCCCCCGGCACCCTGGCCGCCACCAGCCCCGGCCTCCTGGGCTCGGCTGCCGCGGCCTGGGGGTCCGCCGGCGCCGCCAGCGGTTTGCCGGCCCAGATGTAGAGTTTCTTGCCTTTTTTCCCCCTCCTGAGGTGGGTGAAGGCCCCCGGATAGGGGTGGGTGACGGCCCGCACCAGATTATATACCGCCACCGCCTCTTTGTCCCAGGAAATGAGGCCGTCTTCGGGCCCGCGGCCGCCGAAATAGGAGGCCTGGCTCTGGTCCTGGGGGGCCCGGGGGGCGGCGCCGGCCCGCAACCGCGGGTAGGCCTCCCGCATTAAGGCGCCGGCGGCCACGGTCATCCGGGCAAACAGCGTCAGGGCGGTGTCCTCCGGATTGATGGCCAGGGGTTTCTGCCCGACGATGTCGCCCCGATCCGGCCTTTCCTCCATGTAATGCAAGGTGACGCCGGTTTCGCTCTCCCCGTTGACCAGGACCCAATTCAGCGGACAGCGGCCCCGGTAGCGAGGCAGCAGGCTGCCGTGCAGGTTCAGGGCCCCCCGCCCGGGCGCCTCAAGCAGCGGCTTTTTCAACATGAGGCGATAGTAGCAGGAGAAGAGAAAATCCGGCTTCAGGGCCCGCATGGCCGCCACAAATTTGGGGTCATTGGGATCCCGGGGCTGGTAGACCGGCAGGTAATTCTCAAAGGCCAGGTCCCGCACCGAGGCGAACCAGCGGGTCTCGTTGGGGTCGTCCCCATGGGTGACCACCGCGACGATCTCGTCGCCGAGATGGCGGCAGAGGTCGATGAGCGCCTCCAGGCAGGCGTGCCCGATGTTGTGGTATCCCATGAAGATGAGGCGCATAAATACAGTTTTCGGTTTTCGTTTAAAAGAATTTCCTATGACTGTTCCGGGCCCGGCCCCAGGGTCTCCCGGATGACGTAGCGCGGCCGGCACCGGACCTCCCGGTAGATGCGGCCCACGTATTCCCCGATGAGGGCCAGCCCCAGGGTGTTGAGGCCCACGAAGACGAACAGAATGGCGAACAGGGTGAAGATCCCTCCCACCTCCGGGCCGATGAAGATGCGCCGGATGAAGAGGAGGAGCCCGAAGAGCAGCCCCAAGGCGGCGATGGCCACTCCGGTGAAGCCCACCGCATGGATGGGCATGTTGGAAAACCCGGTCACCAGGTCGAAGTTGAGGCGGATGAGCTTGATGAGGTTGTATTTGGACTGGCCCCGCTCACGCTGGGAGTGGCTCACGGGTATCTCCGCCACCCGCCGGGAAAAGATATTGGCCAGGGCGGGAATGAAGCTGGAGGATTCCTGGCACTGGTTGATTGAGTCCACCACTTCCCGGCGGTAGGCCCGCAGCATGCAGCCGTAGTCCCGGAGCCGGACCCCGGTGACCCTGGACATGACCAGGTTCATCAGATGGGAGGGAAGTCTCCGGAACAGCGGGTCGCGGCGGGACTCCCGCCAGCCCCCCACGGTGTCATAGCCTTCCTCCAGCTTGGCCACCAGGCGGGGAATCTCCTCGGGGGGATTTTGCAAGTCGGCGTCCAGGGTGATCATCACCCGGCCCCGGGAGGCCTGGAAGCCGGCGAAGATGGCCGGGTGCTGGCCGAAATTACGGTGAAACCGCAAGGCCCGGAGGTTTTGCGGATAACGCTGGTTAAGTTCCGTGAGGATTTCCCAGGAGCGGTCAGTGGAGCCGTCGTCCACCAGGATGATCTCGAAGGGGCGCCCCATGCCGGAGAGAGTGCCCATCAGGCGCTCCCCCAGCTCCCGCAGGTTCTCTTCCTCATTGTAAACGGGAATAATGACGGAAATATAAGGTTCCGGCGATCCTACACTCAATGGGACGACCTGCTGGGTCATATGTGGTTACTCTGGGTGAAAAAGTTAATGCAGCCGCAATCCTTACCGTGAAAATCAAAATCCCCCTAAATCCCCCTTTGCTAAAGGGGGACTTTGATCCCCCTTTGAAAAAGTGGGGGCAGGGGGGGATTTCGATCCCCGGCGGTGGCCGATATCGACCAGGACCTTTAGCCTGCAACTGCACAGGCGAGACGCCTGCGCCACCTACAGTAACAAACCGAAAACCAAAAACTAATAAAAAAAGCCCACCGCCATTTAGTGGCCGGTGGTCCCAAAGAAACCCGCGGAGCAGGCCGTAAGCCGAGTTCTGTCCCGGGTCGCCCCGGTGATGATCATTCCTCTAGGACCCCGGTTGCCCGGGGCCTCCAGCGACCTACCCGGGAGCTTCAGGCGGGCCACCTTCAAGCGCTCCCCTATTTGGTCTTGCTCCGGGTGGGGTTTTCCAAGCCGGCGGTGTCGCCACCGCCGCTGGTGAGCTCTTACCTCACCTTTTCACCCTTACCGTGGGCGAACCACGGCGGTCTGGTCTCTGTGGCACTTTCCCTGGGGTTGCCCCCGCTGGGGATTACCCAGCACCCTGCCCTGTGGAGCTCGGACTTTCCTCCGGCGGCTGGTGAGCTCGCCGGCGATCATCTGGCCTGCTCCGCGGCCCTTTGGGATTCTGACTCGTCCGGGCGGGACCCGGCCCGCCTAAGATTATTTTACCGCGGCTGCGGCCTTTGGTCAATGGCCTGATTGGCCAGATGGTCGGCCTGGTGGTTCATTTCCCGCGGCACATGGAAGACTTCGTGGCTCTCGAACCTTTGCAATTCCTGTTGGGCTTCCTGCCAGAGGGCCAGGAGGTGGGGTTGCTTCACCCGGTAGGAGCCGTTGATTTGCCGAACCAGCAACTGGGAGTCGGAGTAGACTCTGATCCTGGCGATCCCCAGGCTCCGGGCCAGTTTCAGTGCCAAAAGCAGGGCCCGGTATTCCGCCACGTTATTGGTGGTCTGCCCCAGAAATTCTTTATGTTGTTTGCGGACTTTGCCGTCCGGGGCCACCAGCACCGCCCCGGCCCCAGCCAGGCCAGGGTTGCCCCGGGAGGCGCCGTCGCAAAAAACGGACCAGACACCCTCCTCCAGGGAGCCATAGTGGTCGGCCGCATCCCGGAACAGGTTCCGGAGCTCGTCCTCAGTAAGGTGGAACGATTTGCGCACCTGGGCCTGGTCCAGACCCAGGGCCAGGGCCCGGAAGATGGCGGCCCGGCCGGCTGCTCTCGCCATGTTCCACCTCAGGACTAGACTTGCGAGGCCGTCTCCCCGGAGGTGGCCTCTTCTTCTTCCGCCCAGTAGAGGATGCGCTGGCAATGGGGGCACTGGAGAATCTCTTCCCCCTTCTGCAGGTCGATGAACTGCTGGGGGAGAATGTTCATGTGGCAGCCGAAGCAGACGCCGTCCTGCACCGGGGCGATGGCGGTGCCGTTGCGGCGCTGGCGGATGAACTCATACCGTTTCAGGAGCGGCGCCGGTACTCCCTTGCGCAGTTTTTTCCGCTGCTCCTCCAGGCCCGTGAGACGCTGCTCCAGGCTCTTCACCGCGGTGGCCACCTCCGCCGCCCGCCGCGCCAGGATGGCCTGGCGCTCCTGGATCAGGGTTTCCGCCTCCTTAAGGAGCCGTTTCCGCTCCTCCAGATGCTCCATGAGTTCCAGCATGCGGGTTTCGCAGTGGTCCCGCTGATCCTCCTTGAAGGCGATTTCCTTGAGCATCGCCTTGTATTCGATGTTGCTCTTGATCTCCATCAGGCGGCCGCGGCTCTTTTTGATGCCGTCTTCCATTGCCGCGATCTCCGCCTCCGTGTCACGCCGCTGCTTCTGCAGGTCCCCCAGTTCCTGAAGGCTGGCGGCCTGCTGGGCCCTCAGGTCTTCCAGGGCCGCTTCCCCGGTTTTGAGTTCGCCCGGGAGCTGCTGCAGTTCGCCGGCGACCTCCTGAATCACCTTATCCAACTCCTGGACTTCGATGAGCCTGCTTAACTCCGGTAACAAGTTCGACCTCCGTAATAACGGTTTTCGGTTAACAACAATGAAATATCCATGGATTAAAGATCAGGGTTGCCCTCACCAAAATGCAAAGGGGGCAGTGTCTGACTGCGCCGCCTCTACCCGCAGCGACAGCCCGGCGGCCTGAAAAAGGCCCCTGAGTTCTTCAGCCCAGGGGCCCATAAAAACCGCTTCACTGGCATAATGACCCACCTCCAGGACGGCGAAATCCACCAGGCCGCCGGGCGGGGCCTGGTGGTGCCGCACCTCCCCGGTAATATAGACCTGGGCCCCTTTTTCCCGGGCCGTTTGAATAAAATCGCCGCCGCTGCCCCCCATTACCGCCAGGCGCTGCACCTCTTGGGGCGGGCGACCCCAGACCTTTAGGGTGGCCACCTGAAAGATCCCCTTGATCAGGGAGACCACTTCCGAGAAAGGCAGGGATGCCGGCCAGCGGCCCAGACGGCCGAAACCCCGGGGCCTGCCGGGATTCTGCAAAGGGTACAGGTCGTAGGCCACTTCTTCATAAGGGTGCGCCTGCCGCAGCCGGGCCAGGGCGGCGGGCAGAAGAGACTCGGGCGCCAGGATCTCCAGGCGGGCTTCCTCCACCCGGGAGAGTTTCCCCGCCTCCCCCAGGAAGGGATGGGTCCCCTCCAGGGGCTGGTAACTGCCCTGGCCCTTGGCAACAAAGGTACAATGGGAGTAGCGGCCGATGACCCCCAGCCCCGCCTCCGCCAAGGCCAGGCGCACCTGGTCCTCGTAATCCAGGGGCACAAACACCGTCAGCTTGTACAGGGCCTCCCGGCCGGTCTCCACCAGAACCTCCACCTCCGCCAGGGACATCCTCCGGGCCAGGTACTCGTTAAGGCCCTCGGGGGCCACGTCCAGGTTGGTGTGGCAGGAAACCGAAGCCAGGCCGGCCCGGATCAGGGCGCTGAGCAACTGGCCGCCGGGCTGGTCTTCCCGCACCTCCGAGAAGGGCTGGTAAAGCAAGGGGTGATGGGTCAGGAGGAGCTGGGCCCCCAGGCCCTGGGCTTCCTGGACCACCCCCAAGGAGGCCTCCAGGGCCACCAACACCGTGGCTACCTGGCTATCCGGGTGCCCCACCTGGAATCCGCTGCGGTCGCCGGGCGCAATCCAGGCCGCGGGATAACGGCTGGCCAACACCTCGATGATCTCTCGCAGGCTAGCGCTCATGGACATAAAAAAGGGGTGTGCAGAATGCACCCCCGGGGCCAGGCCCCTCAGCAACTGCCGCTCCCTGTCGGTCTCGGATTATACCCGTGTCCCCCTGATCGATGGTGGGCCCACCCGGATTTGAACCAGGGACCGTCCGGTTATGAGCCGGTTGCTCTGACCGCTGAGCTATGGGCCCGCTAAGCATTGGCTCAGTAACTTGGCAGGGGCGGCTCACCCCGCCCCTGTTGATATTATAACCCTAGTATCCCCAATTGTTCAATAGGGCACATGGCGAAGTCAATTCTCGATAAAGCTTTTCAACCGGGTGCTCCGGGAGGGGTGCCTCAGTTTCCGCAGGGCCTTGGCCTCGATCTGGCGGATGCGCTCCCGGGTGACTGCGAAATCCCGCCCCACTTCTTCCAGGGTGTGGTCATTCTTTTCGCCGACGCCGAAACGTTTGCGCAACACCTTCTCCTCCCGGGGGGTAAGGGTGGACAGCATCCTCTGGGTCTGGTCCGCCAGATTGAGGTTGGACACCGCCTCCATGGGGGTGGAAATCTTTTTGTCTTCGATGAAATCGCCCAGGTGGCTGTCTTCCTCGTCGCCAATGGGGGTTTCCAGGGACAGGGGCTCCTTGGCGATTTTTAGCACCTTGCGCACCTTCTCCAATGGGAACTCCATCTTTTCGGCGAGCTCTTCGGGGGTGGGCTCCCGGCCAATCTCCTGGACCAGGTAGCGGGAGGTGCGGATCAATTTGTTGATGGTTTCGATCATGTGCACCGGGATGCGGATGGTGCGGGCCTGGTCGGCGATGGCCCGGGTGATCGCCTGGCGGATCCACCAGGTGGCGTAGGTACTGAACTTGTAACCCCGTTCGTACTCGAATTTTTCCACCGCCTTCATCAGGCCGATGTTGCCCTCCTGGATCAGGTCCAGGAACTGCAAGCCCCGGTTGGTATATTTCTTGGCAATGGACACCACCAAACGCAGGTTGGCCTCCACCAGCTCCCGCTTGGCCTTCTGGGCCTGGTATTCCGCCTTTTCCGCTTTGACCAGGGCCGTCAGCAGCCGGCCGGCGGCCATCCCGGTCTCAGCCTCTACCCGCCGCAGGCGCCTGCGGGCCTGGCTCCAGACCTCTTCCAACTCTCCCAGGCGCTCCGGCGCCGTGGTGGCGGGCAGGGGGCAGTCCCCGTTTTCTTTACGGCTGCGCTTCAAATTGCGGAACTTGGTGACCGTCAGCCCCGCCGCCGCCAGGCATTTCTTCTGGCGTTGCTGGTGTTCCCGGACCAGGCGGCCATAGAGGCGCAACCGGTTGAGGACCAGTTCCAAATGGTGTCGCTCCAGCCGCAAATCCTTCAAGATGTCCGCCATCTTGCGGCGCTCTTTGGCAATCTTTTGCTCCGACTGGAGACGGCTCTCCCCGGTGCGAGGCAATCCGGCGGCTTCCTTCCGCAACTGGCGAATCTTCCCCTCCTGGGAACGCAGCCTTTGCACCAATTTCAGGACCCGGGACTTTTGAGTGGGCAGGTCCAGGGGGTCCCCCTCGTCAAAATCATCCAGGCCGTTCTGGGGCGCCAGCCTGTCCTGCTCCAGCCTGTAGGTCAGATCCATGATCTCTTTCAGGGTGACGGGCACCTCCAGCAGGGAATAAAGCACCTCTTTCTCCCCTTCTTCGATGCGCTTGGCAATCTCTACTTCCCCTTCCCGGGTGAGCAGGGAAACGGTGCCCATCTCTTTCAGGTATAAACGTACCGGATCATCCAGTTTGGCGCCGTCATCGGTGTCCAGGCCAGGATCCCCCTCCCCCCCCTCACTCATTTCCATGGGGGAGGCCATGGACAGACTGCTGACCTCCGCGGGCGGCAAATCCATTTCCTCGAAGATCAGGATGTCCCTCATCTGCTCATTCAAGAGAGACTCGGGAGATAGTGAGTCATTCAGGTTATCCACGCTGATCAAGGTATCGTCATCCCCCATGGGCATGATTTCCTTAAACCCATCCATTCCGATTCCCTTGTTCATCCATTTTCTCCTTTTGCGGTGGAGCCACCTTTTAAGGCTTCAAGTTGGCGGTCGATCTTTCTCTTTGATTGCAAGTTTAGTAAGTTGTCATCTCCTTTTATGTTTGCTGAATTTATCTCCTCCTTTATTGCCTCGCGTTCCTTGGCCAATTTCCTCCATTCCATAGTTAGCCGCCAATCGGCCACTAAGTTTTGGAATACCTTTTCACCAAATCCCTTTTCTCCCAGTACCAAGGCACAAAATTGCTGTCGCTGTACTTCTGTATCGGATAATTGAACCAAAAACCCACAATCCAATTTGCCGAATTCCCGATAACAGCGAAGAATAATATTCATTAATGCCTTAGATTCCTGTTCTTCGAACTCATGTCCCCATTCTTCAATTTCTTCAAGAATTATTTCATTGGGATTGTGCAGTATCCAGGTAATTAATTTTTTTTCCAGGCTGAGGGCCACCGCCGCCGCGGGCGAGAGCCTGCTGGCGGTGATGGTCGCGAAGGAGGCGAGGCTTTGCCGCAGGACGCTCTCATCTACCCCCAGGCGCTGGGCCGCGGTCTTGAGCCACAGGTCCTGCTCCACCGGATCGGCGATGGCCTGAAAGTAGGGCCGCAGCTCTTCCAGGATGCGGACCCGGCCCTCCACTTCCAGGCCGTGGCTGCCGATAAGCCCCTCCAGCAGAAAGGTGAACCAGGGCTGGGCCTTCTCCCAGGCGGTCTTAAAGATCTCCACCCCGCGGCTCCTGGCGTAGTCGTCCGGGTCCTGCCCCGGGGGCAGCGCCAGGGCCCGCACCGGCAGGCTCTCCTGGGCGAACAACGGGAAGGCGCGCTGCATGGCCTTGATCCCGGCGGCGTCGCCGTCATAGACCAACACCACCCTGGGCGCCAGGTTTTTCAGGAGGCGCACCTGCTCCCGGGTCAGGGCGGTGCCCAGGGTGGCCAGGACGTTGGCGATCCCGTGGGTCTGCAGGGCGATGAGGTCCAGGTAGCCCTCCACCACCAGGGCCACCGAGGTTTGGCGCAGGGCCTCGGCGGCCTGGGGCAGGCCGTAGAGGGTGCGGCCCTTGTGATAAAGCTGGCTCTCCGGGGAATTGAGGTACTTGGGCTCACCCTGGCCGATGATACGGCCACCGAAGGCCAGCACCCGGGATTGGCGGTCGAAGATGGGGAAGATGATGCGGTTGCGGAAGCGGTCGTAGAAGCCGCCGCCGCTTCGGGGCGCCAACAGGCCCGCTTCCTGGGCTACCTCCAGGGAGAGGCCGCGACTCTGCAGGTGGCGGCGCAGGCTGTCCCATTCATCCGGGGCATAGCCCAGATGGAAGGCCTGAATGACCTCCGGGGTGAGCCCCCGTTTGGCCAGGTAGTCCCGTCCCGGCTGGCCGGCGGCGCTTTTCAGGGTGGCTTCATAAAAGCCCGCCGCCACCTGGTTGATCTCAAAGGCCAGGGTGCGTTTCCGGGTCGAACGTTCGCCCTCCGGCCCCAATTCCTTGAAGGTCAGAGGGATGCCATAGCGCCGGGCCAGCTCCTGCACCGCCTCCGGGAAGCTGAGGCGCTGGTGCTGCATCAGGAAGGAGAAGACGTTGCCCCCGGCCCCGCAGCCGAAGCAATGAAAAATGCCCTTCTCCGGGGCCACCGTGAAAGAAGGGCTGGTGTCGGCGTGGAAGGGGCACAGCCCCAGAAGATTCTTGCCCTTTTGAGTCAATTGGACGTACTGGCCCACCACCTCTTCGATGCGGGCCGCGTCCTTGATCTCCAGGAGCTTGTCTTCCGGGATAAACGCCATTTAAAGACCTGTTTTCGGTTTTCGGTTTTCGGTGAAAAGCCTTCGAAATCCCCCTAAATCCCCCTTTTTCAAAGGGGGACTTTAATCCCCCCCTTTATCAAAGGTGGTTGGGGGGGATTTTATCCTCAGCTGATCGCTACCTTTATGCACCTCCCCTAGGGCGGCCTGTGGCCGCCGTCATTTTTGGTGGCACAGGCGTCCCGCCTGTGCCTGATGTAGGGTGCGCACCGCGCACCTTCCTGCTCAATCAATTTCTAGGGTGCGCAGTGCGCACCCTACACTTATGGTGGGCACGGCCCACCATTTTCCTTCTCCCTCTCCCCCAGTTTTCTTCTCCCTCTCCCCCAACGGGGGAGAGGGCTGGGGTGAGGGGGAAATCCAAAGCCTTGCCAACCCCACCCGCTGTCGCCCCCTCTCAGGGGGAGATCTTTAAGCCCTAACGTTTCTATGTGAATAGTCTCCCTAATATTCGACAAGTTAACTATTTAAAATAAATTTTAGAACCAATCTTTCGCCCTATAAATTTATTGGCCAGTATTTTGGAGGCATTCTTTGTATGCCCGGTAAGAAAATCTATGATGATCTGGACCCAACCTAAAAGACGGGCAAATCCATAAAGAAAACCTCGTGCATTACCTAATTCAGACATAATGACTACTCCCGCAACTCCACCACCGTCACCCCGGGGTTGTCATCGGCGTGGAGTTCTTTCACGGAGCCGTGGCGCTGCAGGTGCTCCCACACCGCCTTTTTCAGGCGGCCGGTGCCTAACCCGTGGATGATGTCCACCCGTTCCGAGCCGTGCAGCACCGCCTGGTCGATGAGTCGATCCACCAGGGGCAGGGCCTCGTCCACCCGGAGGCCGATGACATTCAGGCTCTGCACCAGTTCTCGGGGCGGCAGGCAGACCAGGGGAGAGGCCGCGGCCCGCCCCCCCTTACCCCGGCCCTCGGCCCCGGCCGGGGTGACCTCCTGTGCGGCTACCCGGAGCTTTACCTGGCGCACCTGCACCTCCAGGCGGCCGTCCCGGCCGTCCCTGGCCAGAACTTCCCCGGTCAGCCCCAGGGCCGGTAAGAAGACCTTCTGGCCGGGGCCGTATTCCGGGGAGGGCGGCGGCGTCGAGGTCGGGGCGGGGCTCAGCTCCTTGAGTAGATCGGCCTGCCGCCGGGAGAATTCCTGGCGCAACCGCCCCCAGGACTCACCGCCGCCCTGCAGGCGCTTGACGATCTCCTTAAATTGCCGCTCCGCCTCCTGGATGGCCGCCAGGGCTGCCTGCTTCACTTCATTTTCGAGGCGGCGCCGCTCCAATTCCAGATGGCGGCGCGCCTCCTCCAACTCCCGGCCCTGGGACTCCGTCTCCCGGGCGCGGGCAGCCAGCTCCGCCTCCCGGCGGGCCAGTTCCTGCTGGGCCGCCTCCACTTCCGAAAGCAGACGGTAGGCCCGAAGCTCGTCCTGGTCGAGATAGCGCTCCGCCTGGGCCAGGATCTCCGGACTCAAACCCAGTTCCCGGGCGATCTTCAAGGCGTTGGAGGCGCCCACCACCCCGTAGGCCAAACGGTAGGTGGGGCGCCGGGTCTCTTCATTAAAGACCACCGCCACGTTCTCGAATCCCGTGGTGCGCCGGGCAAAGCCCTTGAGCAAGGGGAGGTGGGTGGTGGCGGCCCCATAAGCGCCCCGCTGGTAAAAGGCCTGGAGCAGGGCCAGGGCCAGGGCCCCGCCTTCGGTGGGGTCGGTGGCCGTGCCCAACTCATCCATGAGGATCAAGGCCCGCTCCGGCAGAGAATCGAGCATTCCCAGGGCCCTTTGCAAATGGGCCGAAAAGGTGCTCAGGTCCTGTTGCAGGTCCTGGGGATCGCCGATGTCGGCAAAGACCTCCGCGAAGGGGCAGAATTCGCTGCCTTCGGCCACCGGGATGGGGATGCCGCTCTGGGCCATCAGGGCGAGGAGACCCAGGGTCTTCAAGGCCACGGTCTTGCCGCCGGCGTTGGCTCCGGAAATGATGAGCCAGCGTCTCGCCGGGGTCAGCGAAAGATCGATGGGCACCACCTTGGGGGCCCCGGGGGTCTCCCGCTGGCGCTGCACCAGCAAGGGATGGCGGGCGAGCCTGAAATCCACGCCCCCGCGGCTCTGCCAGATTGGCTCCCGGCATCCAAAGTCCCGGGCAAAGAGCACCCTGGCCTGGATGGCGTCCGCTTCCGCTAAGGTTGCCAGGGTCTCCCGAATCTCTGACAAACAATCCCGCATCAGGTCCGTCAGGCGGCGCAGGACTGCCTCCTCTTCCCGCTTTTCCCGGTTGTGCAGCAGGTTGAGGGCGTTGTTGTGCTCCACGATGGCCAGAGGTTCCAGGAACAGGGTGGCCTTGGTCTGGGACTGATCGTGGATGATCCCGGGAATGGCCCCCCGGTGGTCGGCCTTCAGGGGGATGACGTAGCGCCCGTGACGCTGGGAGATGATGGGGTTTTGCAAGGCCTCCTGGTATTCCGGACGGAAAAAGGTCTGCTTGATCATGCGGTTGACTTGCTGGCGGGTATCCGTCAGTTCCTGACGCACCTGAGCCAGGGCGGGGCTGGCCTGGTCCAGGATGAAATTATTGGGGCTGATGCACTGTTGGATCGCGGACTTAAGGCGGGAGAGGTCCTTAAGCCCGGCCGCCAGCCGGGACAGGTGGGGAGCCAGGTCCGGCGCCAGGCCGAGATAATGGCGTAGATGCCCGGAGAGGCGCAATACCTGCAAAATCTCGGTGAAAGCCTCAGGGGGCAGGAGGCTGCCACGCACCGTGGCCTTGGCGAGCCAGGGGGCCAGGTGGGGGAAATCGGTTAGGGGCGCGGCTCCCTCCCGGTTCTCCAGTTCCTGCCATTCCCGAATCTGGTGAAATTTTATCCGAAGCTGGTCTAAGTCGGCCACGGGGGTGAGGCCCTCGAGAAAGCCCCGGCCCAGGGGAGAGACCGCGTAGTGCTGCACGACCCGGATGAGCCCTGGAAACTCCAGGGCGCTCAAGGATTGCTCTGCCATAGCACTCCAGGTCTAAATGGATGGGAAGGGTTAAGAACTAAGGCGCCGCCGCGCCATCTCCTGGATCATCTTGCCGTCGGCCCGACCTGCCAGGCGGGCCATAGCGGCCTTCATCACCCGGCCCAAGTCCTTGGGCCCCGATGCCCCCAATTCATCAATGATCCCGGTTACTTCAGCTTCGCACTCTTCGGTACTCAGTTGTTTGGGCAAAAAAGAGAGGAGGACGCTGAGCTCCTCCTCTTCTTTTTTGGTCAGGTCGGGCCGCCCGGCTTTGGCGTATTCGGCCATGGCTTCCCGACGTTGTTTTGCCTGGGTGGCGACCACCGCGAGCAGTTCGTCTTCGGAAAGGGTACGCTTCAACTCCACCTCCCGATAGCGAATGGCGCTTTTCAGCAGCCGCAAGGTGGACGCCGCCACCGGCTGTCGTCCTTTGAGCGCCTCTTTGAACGCCTGCTCCAGCCGCAGATAAAGGGAAGTCATGAACCCTCGATCTTCCGCAGCTTCTTCAAAGCCCGCTTCTTGGCCGCTAGGACCTTCTTCTTCCGTTTGATACTGGGTTTTTCGTAATGTTCCCGTTTACGAATCTCAGAGAGAATCCCGGCCTTTTCGCATTGTTTCTTAAACCGCTTTAAGGCAACCTCGAAAGGTTCGTTGGGTTTTACCCTGACGCCGGGCATCCATTTCGCCTCCTCCCGTTGTCAGATAGCACCTATCGCTTATAACCTCCCCCCCTTAACAAGTCGCGTTTCTAGTAGTGACGAGGGCGATAAGGTGATAGTTCTGAACCGGATATGGTTTATCATCTGTACCGAAACTGTCAAGGGTTTTTTTCTTCGGAAAATGTAAGATTGCACCGGCGAGTTACATAATCTATAAGTATAAGTAGAGGTAAAGGTGACCCCAGGGCGCCTCACGCCCTTGCAAAAAACCCCGGAGGCGCCGGCGGAAAAGCTCCGGAAAGGCCGTTTATGCACGCCAAAGCCATGAATTCCCTGGTCCTGGCCGGTATCCTGCTGCTGGTGTTGGCCGGCTGCGTCACCGTCAAGGTGAGCCTCTTCGAAGAGCCCAAGCCCCTGAAGGAGAAGACCATCTCCGGCTATGGCAGGGACAAGATCCTGCTCCTGGATCTTTCCGGGATGCTCCTGGAGGGCCCCCAGCGCGTCCTGGCCCTCTCCAAGGGGGTCACTTCCCCCAGCCGGGTGAAGGAAGAGCTGGAGAAGGCCGCCAAGGACGACCACATCAAGGCCGTGGTCCTGAGGATCAACTCCCCGGGAGGCACGGTGAGCGCCGCGGACGTAATTCTCCATGAATTGCAGAACTTCAAGGCCGAGCGCCGGGTGCCGCTGGTGGTCTGCCTGGAGGGTCTGGCCGCCTCCGGCGCCTATTACGTGGCCCAGGCCGGGGACAGCATCATGGCCTATCCCACCTGTATCACCGGGTCCATCGGGGTCATCGCCATGAAATTCAACCTCCGGGGGCTGATGGACAAGGTGGGGCTGGATACCGATGTGGTGAAGACCGGGGTCTGGAAGGATTTCTGGTCGCCCTTCCGGCCGGCCACCCCCAAAGAAAAGGAGATGATGCAGCAAATCATCGAGGAATTTCACCGCAGATTCGTGACGGTGGTGGCCCAGGGCCGGAACCTGAGCCTCCAGGAGGTCCAAAAGGTGGCTGACGGCCGCATCTTCACCGCCCCCCAGGCCAGGGACCTGGGACTGATAGATAAGATCGGCTATCTGGATGAGGCCCTGAAAGAGGCCCAGGAGAGGGCCGGGCTGAGCCGCGCCAAGGTGGTGCGCTACCAGCGCCCGGACAGCTACCGCCCCACTATCTATTCCCTGCTCCCCGAGTTGGAGGCGGCCGGTCCTCAGTTTCTCTATCTCTGGCTCGCCGGCGAGACCTGAGGAGGCTATAAATCGTATCTTAAACTAAGGGTGGCGTCTCATAATTAATAAAGATTATTAAATCGGAGGTTTTTTGGGGAGTAACTTTGCAAGAAATTGGTCTGCTCCCCAAAGCTGGACCATTACAATTAATTTCATGCTTCGGCCGCCAAATCCGATAAGAACCGGTAGAGAGGAGGTCTTGTCCAGGTTTACGCCGCCTTCCGGATGTGGTAAAATAAAAGGCGAGGCAGTAAGCCTATGGTGGAAATCGGCGATTCATGAGTGATCACCCCAAAGACCGGGCCAACGACCCGCCCGGGCCCGGACAAGATGTCCCGGCCCCGGCTGATTCAGGGGACTGCCGCAACGGTCAGGCCCGCTTGCGCCGTCTGGCCCGAGAAATCCTCTACCGGACCCCGGAAGTCCGCCCGGAAAAGGTGGCGCGATTGAAAGAGGCCATCGAACAGGGCGCCTATGAGATCGATGCCGGCTCGCTGGCCGACATCATTATCGCCGAATTGATCCGGAAGCGCTGAGCAAAAATGCAGGGTGGGCACTGCCCGCCAATTCCTTAGAAAAGAACCGCTTAAGTGAACCGTATTGGATTTAGGGGGATTTCAAGTAGTTGCATAAAATCCCCCCTACCCCAGTTTTTCAAAGGGGGGTTAAAAATCAGTCACGTTCACTGGATAGTCATTTTCGAAACATACCACTAGTTTTTACCGGCCAGGGCTCGCCCAGCCCTAATGAGCAGGGCCGCCGCCTCCTCCACCTCGGCCCGGGTGGTGGGCCGGCCCAGGCTGAAGCGCACTGCGCCCCGGGCTCTCTCCGGACTCACCCCCATGGCCGCCAGGACCGGGGAGACGGTTTCCCGGCCGGCGTGGCAGGCGGACCCCAGTGAGGCGGCTACCTCCGGGACCCTGGCCAGCAGTTCGCCCCCGGAAATCCCGGGAAAGGAGACGTTCAGGGTGTTGGGCAGGCGTTCGGTCTCCGGGCCGTTCAGGGCCAGGCCGGGGAAGCTGGCCCGCAGCCGAACCAAGAGCAGGTCCCGCAGGCCTTTAAGGTGGGCGGCGTCGGCCGCCGCCCCCTCCTCCCGGACCAGGCGGCAGGCCTCACCCAGGGCCACGATATAGGGAATATTTTCAGTGCCGGCCCGGCGCCCGCCTTCCTGGGAGGCGCCGTGGAGCAGAGGGGTGAGGGTGGGCTCCCGGCCCCGGCGCACGAACAGCGCCCCCACCCCCTTGGGGGCATAAAACTTATGCCCCGCCACGGTGAGAAAATCCACCGGCAGCTCACTCAAGTCCACCTTAACCTTGCCCACGCTTTGGGCCGCGTCGGTATGCAGCGGCGCCCCGGCCTCCCGGGCCACTGCGGCCAACTCGGTGAGGGGCTGGAGCGCCCCGGTCTCATTGTTGGCGTGCATAATGCTGACCAGGATGGTGTCGGGGCTTAAGGCCCGGCGCAGCTCATCCGGGTCCACCCGGCCTTGCCCGTCCACCGGCAGCACCGTCAGCGGAAAACCCCGGGACTCCAGAAACCGG
>Ga0208038_1000530_pt1 | contig 29476 bp, 18 predicted proteins | sample June2015DPH_16_1_FD_184714 | JGI IMG/M metagenome (GOLD analysis project Ga0208038, IMG submission 184714) | Peatland microbial communities from SPRUCE experiment site at the Marcell Experimental Forest, Minnesota, USA - June2015DPH_16_100... | ecosystem: Environmental > Terrestrial > Soil >...
CTGGCGGAGGCGTCCACGCGGATCGCGACCGGACCCTGAGTCGAAACCTGAGCAACAAGCCCCTGACTGCAAGCCAGCATCAGGAGAAGACTGACGGTTCTATTCCAAGCCAAGAGTTGAATCCTCCCTGCGCAATGGTACTACCGCCGGACTGTTCGCGGCAACACCGGGAGCTTTTCAAGCAAGCGTAGCGCGGACCTGTCTTGTAGACTCTGCGGCTCGTGCATGTGCAATGGGGCGTATAATCCCCTTCCATGTCCCGCTTGCGCCGCCTGGGATTGCAAAGGCAGAAGTCAGGAATCAGAAGTCAGGAATCAGAAGTCAGGAGCCAGAATGAAGAGCATCTGGTCCGTACTTTCTGCTCTGTGTTTCGTGCTGTGCGCTCTCTGCTCACCGCCTGGGTTTTGCTGCCCGAGCAAAAACCGCTCCTCGCAGGCCAGCAATGTAAGCCGTGGGCCGAACCCACGGAAATGGCGCGCAAGAAACGTCTGGTCCCGGGCGGGGACGAACGGTTCGACCCCTCCAGGGTCGGGAAACTTGGATGGCACGCAATCCGTGGGCGGCGGGCGCAGAACCCCGCGCCCTTGCCCACGGCTACTCATCTTCAACCCCTTCGGGGTTCAGACGAAAAAGCGGGGTATATTGACCTCGGCCCGGTGAGGGCCGCGCGCCGCGGAGTGGCAGGCGTCGACTGTGCAGGATTACACGGGAGGCCTGAGGGCAACCTATAGGCCGAATCGCACTCTGCCCAGCGATCGTATACTGCTGCCGGCCGATGAAGGGGGACAAATTTCAAGGAAAAGCCGCAGAGAGCAACGGCGCCGACTAACCCCGTCGGCGTCGATTGGAGAGGGCAACTCTCCCGAAGGCCCTTACGTGGAATCAATGAGTTACGGGTGAGTTGCCGCAGAGTCTCTGAAAAACGAGACTCTGCGCTTGCTCCGCCAGATCACGGTCAGCAGCGGAATGTCAACTCACCGGCCCTTGTCCTCACGGGTGTGTAGAGGCCTTTCGGGGTGGTCGGCAGCATCCTCGAGACCCTCCACGGCCTCGGCCTCGTATGCCTGATCCGTCTCAGCGAGTTCTCCGACGCTCTCCTCGTCAGCGTCCGCAATTTGCGAAAGGCTCTGGTCATCACCCGATTGCCCGGCGCTGTCAGAAGCTAGTTCCTCCGGATCGTCTCCAAGTTCATCGATCTGAGCTTCGTCATTCCGCAATTTACGTTTCACCATGGACACCTCCTCAGAGCGTCAGAATCGAGTGCCGAACAGTGGCTGCTCAATGGTCTCTCATTTCCGCCATGCAAGACGTTCAGTTCTGCACAGATCCGCCACCATCGCGTGTCCAGGTCATATTACGCCGCCGAACCTTAGTAACGCAAGATGGAACGGAGAATCAACGGTCCAGTCGGATTCGTGGCTATTCCCACTGTTCCAAAATCTCGATCTGCTTTCTAATGGACGCCACCCTGTCGTCTACATCCTCGGCCTCCGCTTCGAGATCGGGAGAGATTGTTCTCAGCTTCCGGGCGTGGTGTTCCAGTCGATTGCCATCATGTTTGAGTGCTTCGATAACAGGCTTTAATGCTACTTTCATGATTGCTTTACTCCTCAATGGTGTTCTGCCTTCACGAACTCTTTCGGCGTCTGCTGAGACGGACAGAGTTGCAAAACTCTCCATGACCAGGAGTGAGGCCCTTCCGACGCACCGAATCAGAACGCTGGGGACAGGCCTTCCTCTCCAGGAGCAGTACAGCCAGATGATGGCAGATGACACATTGCACGTCTGTTCGCAATTGCTCACGGTCTCAGTTTCGCCTATTCCGTATGAGCATCGTGAGTAGCCTTTACAAGATTGCCCACATTGCCAACGACGTGAGAGTGCTGGCCAGCGGCAACCCGAAGCGCGTCGGCAAACGTGTGGTGAACAAGGCCATTGGCCGGTCGGTGGTGAAGCTGCTTTACCTCCGATAGCCCTCTCGCCGATTATTTCAGAGGTCCTGCCGCTATGGGCCATCCCGCCTCGCGGGACCCCTGAGGGGGCTCAAAAGCCGGAAACTCCTTCTTAATTCAACGCCTATGGCCCTCCCGCGCATGGTACTGTCCCTGAGAGCGAGATGGCAGAGTGGGTAGCGCGGAGTTGTTCTTGAATTCTGCGGCTGGTAGGCTGTGGGATCGTCGCAGGGCGGGAGAGTTACAAACCAAGTCTGGGCAGCCTGCTTTTCGCCTGGCACTTCCTTAGGCTGCAGGCTGCTCATTTTTCTCGTGCAGCGGCGATTTTCCGCGCCACCTCGATAGGGATCACTCGGCGCGCCTTAGCCTCTTAAATTCAGCCTCTTCCTGCGCAGCCTCAGACGTTCGGCCGAGGTCGCGGTAAATTTGCGCCAGGAGGAAGTGGACGGAAGGATCCTCAGGATCTGTCTTTGCGGCGGGCTCCAAGGTCGAGAGTGCTTCCGTTTTCCGTCCTAACTGAAGCAGGGCCTTCGTCATGCCCAGGCGAACAGGAGTGGCGGAAGGATTGAATTCAAGGGCCTGCCGGAAAGCGGTAACAGCGTCGTCCAGTTGACCATGCTTGCGGTAGATTTCACCAATTTCGTATTCGGCCTGAGCGCTCCTCGGATCCAGCTTCAGCTCTTGCTGAAGTTCCGTCAGGGCTTGCTGCCAGGCATCGGCATCGGTGGAATGCGTAAGCAGCAGGACGGCAATTTGCAGGTGAACCCCCACAAGAGTGGGATTCAGCTTAAGGGCTTGGCGGTAGGCATCCAAGGCAGCTTTCCAGTTCCCATCCGAGGCAGCAACGGATCCCATTACCTGAAAGCTCCGTGCCGAATTCGGCGCCACTTTCATGAGCTTCAGATATATCTCGGAAGACAACCTTCCATAGAGTTGCCCCGCGGCATAAAGAACGTCAGGATCATCAGGGTAAGCGGCCAACAGCTTCTGGGTTATTTGATCCGCTTCCATTCCGTTCCCCTTTTGATCTGCGCACCTCTCCAAACTGAGACCGAGAATGCGCCGCAACTTTGGGTCGGGATTAGAAGCAAATTCCCGCTCCAAGCCTCTCATGGCGTCGGGACAATCTCCCATGGCTGCCTGGCTGAGTGGCAGAAACGCTTTTGCGGTCACAAGGGATGAATCGTGCCGAAGGGCTTCCTTAAACTCTGCAACGGCCTTGTCATACTGATGATCGGCGTAGTAGGCGAGTCCGAGGTTGGCGCGGACTTCGGCAAGGCTCGGGTCGAGTTTCAAGGCAGCAGAGAGGTGCCGCTCCGCGCCGCTGAAATCGCCGCTCTTCAGCGCCGCAAGGCCCTGTTGCACCTCCGCCGTAACCGTCGGCGAAGGTTGTTGGGAAAAAACCGCGGGCGCCACCAAAAACAAAGAGAGCAGGCAACCCGTGACCTGTTGCTTCATGGTGAAGCATTGTAGCCGAATGCGCACTCCCGCATCAATCAACAATCCGCTATTGCGGTCGGCCAGAAGGTCAAGTTCCATCGCCGCTGGATATTCTGCGAAGACGCTGGGAGAACAGAAGCGGGCGCAGGCCGAGAAACTCCACGGCAGCTACTTGCTCATAACCGGCCGCAGCGATCTAACGGCTGACGAGGTTCGGTTTTCCGAATGCGGTTTTCGGTAGTGGTGTCATTTGGAATATCATCCCTTACGAAACGCCGGTCATTCCCGCGAAAGCGGGAATCCAGTCCGCGGACAGCGCATTTCCGAAGGTTTGTGGAGTGGATTCCCGCTTTCGCGGGAATGACTGCCTTCACAGGCCCGCACGAAAAATCAACTTCCCCCAAATGACTTCAGTGCCTGGTTTTCCGAATGCTTGCCATCCGTGCGTGGCATCTGCTATCAGTAGAGTTGGGATCTTGGTCGGTTCTGGGGGTGCCAAGGGTGATTATTCCCCCTCGGAATATGGACAGTACCTTATCCGGCAAACGCGGGCTTATGGCGCCTCTCTGGCTGTGTTTGCTGCTCTTTCACAGCGCGACCGGACGCGTCAGGAGTCCGCAGTCAATTCAAGCTCCCACGCTTGAGGACGAGTTGCAGGCTGCAGCCGTGGCAGACAAAGCTGGGGAGTATGCGACAGCCGTAAAACATTATCAGGATTTCCTGGATAAGGTTGATCCGGCTAAAATGAAGCCGCAAGCCATTGTTAAGGTCCGCACCCGGCTTGCGACGCTTTATTTTCTGCTTCACCAATACCGCGAATCCCTTCGCACTGTCACGCCCGTCACAGAAAACAAAGACTCATCGGCCCCAGTTCCTGAGCAGGCCTGGCTGGTCCAGGGTTTGGACGATCTTGAAATCAACCAGTTGCCCGAGGCGATCCAAGCCTTGCGAGAGGCCCTTAAGTTGAACCCTGCCAGCGGCACAGCCCGGCTTGCCCTGGGGGATGCATTGGCTCGCAGCGGGAACCTTGCTGGCGCCATCGATCAATTCGAGGAGCAATTGCGTCGCACTCCCGACGAAGTGGAAGCATGGTATAAGCTGGGGCTCGCTTACGCCTTCTTGTCCAAAGAGACGTCCAACAAATTCTGGCAGCGATACCCAAAGGATTCACTCGGTCAGCAACTCAAAGCCGAAGGATGCATTTCCCGCGGCAGCACTACAGAAGCTTTGCGCATCCTGTTTGGGCTGTTGCAGGAGAACACTTCCAAGGCTGGACTTTACGCCGACCTGGGCATGGCGCTGCTTAACCTGGGTTTTCCTCAAACCGCGGAGATCCAGTTCCAGAAGGAACTCAAGCGGAATCCCCACTCGCCGGATGCCCTTTTTGGTTTGTCGGCGACCATGTCGTTGCGGGGAGACTGGGACGGCGTTGCGGAGAAGCTTAGAGCCCTTGCGGAATCAAACCCTCAGGAATTGACCCGGCTTTTTGAGTCTTCTCCCCCCATCGTCCTACGGCAAGCCTTACAGCAAAAGCAGATTATGATTCCCGCTCACTTCGCCCAAACACCTGTGGGAGCAGTTTGGGGGAATTGGCTGCAAGAGTCTGACGTGGACCTGTCAGCGATGAAAACGAATCCCGAAAAGACATGTTCTGAAGCCCTCGGCCCTCCGCAACTCGAACCCGGAACATGGCTCTCTGAAGCTTGTTATCGGCAGGTCGCCGACCAGTTGCGCAAGCAGAAGGGAACCTACCAGTCTGAACGGGACAAACTCGCGGAAGCCGAGCTCCGGCAGGGAGCTCTCGAGGATGCCGAGGCCGCAGCGAGGCGCGCGCTGGAATCAAGGCCGTCTGACGGATGGGCAATGTATTGGCTCGTGCAGTCTTATGAGGCGCTTGGATACGAGGCTTTTCGGAAAGTATCCCTGTTGAGTCCCAACTCGGCGCGCTTGCATCAGATGATGGCCAAATATTATGCTGACAAGCACGAAACTTCCCACGCAGTAGCGGAATATGAGGCGGCCATGAAGATGTCACCGGATTTGCCAGACCTTCACATGGGTCTCGGCACCGTCTACTGGGAAGCCGGGAACTGGGATCGAGCCGAGGCGCCGCTTCGCAGGGCGCTGGACTTGTCGCCAAGTTTGCTCGCCGCGAGCTACGAGCTTGGCGACGTCTACGTTCAGAAAAGACAATGGGAACTGGCCATCCGCTACCTGCATCCCGCCGAGGGGGATCAGACGCTTAATTACCAAGCGTGCTTAGATCTTTCCAAGGCCGAGGCGGCCCTGGGACACACCCAGAAGGCCATTGATTATCTTTTGCGCCTGGCAGGACAAGACCAGGATGGAGAGATCCATTATCGCCTCGCCCTCCTGTATCGTAAGCTGGGTGACTCAGCCAGGGGTGAGGCGGCATTCGCGACTTCGAACCAGCTTCGCCAAGCCTCAATGCAGCACGGCCAGGAGGTACTTCAAACCATGGAGAAGGAGCGGCAAGCCCTGGAGGAAATCGACCACTGAGTAGAGCTTACATGGCCAAGAGCAAATCCAGCCTCCTCACCCGGCGCGAGTGGTTGCGCCAAAGTCTGTCCGGTGTGTGCTTCATTGTTCCCGCCTTTGCCAATGACAAGCTGGGGCAACCGATACTGGCCCCTGGGCCGTGGTTCAGCGATGTGGCAAAAGAGGCGGGCTTGAATGCTTTTCGCAACACCTGTGGCACCCTGGTGAAGGATTACCTGGTGGAAGAAATGGGTAACGGCGTGGCGCTGTTCGATTACAACAACGACGGCCTACTGGACATTTTCCTGGTCAACGGCTCCTCCTTCGAGTTGCTCGATAATCCCAGCTTGCCGCGAACCTCCAGCCGCCTGTTTCGGAACAACGGGGATGGGACATTTACGGATGTGACGCGCCAAAGCGGCCTGATCAACGAAGGCTGGGGAATGGCTGTCGCGGCGGCAGATTTTGACAACGACGGGTATACGGATGTTTTCATAACCAACTTCGGCGCCAACGCACTCTTCCATAACAATGGCAATGGAACGTTCACCAACATAACGCGCGACGCTGGACTGGAAGGCGGCAACTGGAGCAGCGGCTGCTCCTGGGGTGACTTTGATGGTGACGGCCGGCTTGACCTTTACGTAGCCCGCTATGTCGATTTCGACCGCGCCAAAATCCCCAACCCCGGAGCGGCAAAATATTGCCTCTATCGAGGTGTCCCGGTGGCGTGCGGCCCCCAGGGCTTGGTCGGCCTTCCCGATCTCTATTACCACAACGAAGGCAACGGGAAGTTTCGCGAGGTCTCAAATGATGTGGGCATTCGAGACAGCGACAAGGCTTTCGGACTCGGGGTGGCCGCGTTCGATTTCGATAACGACGGCTTTCTTGACATTTTCGTTGCCAACGATTCCATGCCCAACTACCTGTGGCGCAACAAAGGCAACGGCACCTTCGAGGATGTCGCGATGGAAGCCGGGTGCGCTGTGAGTGCCGATGGGCGACCGCAATCCAACATGGGCATTGCCGTCGGTGATTACAACAACGACGGGTGGATGGACCTTTTGGTGACTCACTTCTCCGAGGACTACGACGCTCTGTATCGCAATACCAACGGGCAGTTCGACGATGTCACCTTCGAGGCAGGTCTCGGAACTGTCACCTTCACGATGCTGGGATGGGGTGTCGGCTTTATCGATTATGATAACGACGGGTGGAAGGACATTTTTATTGCCCAAGGGCACATCTACCCGCAAGCGGATAAAGCCGGCAACAAGTGGAATCAGCCCGACATGCTATTCCGCAATCTGCGCAACGGCCGCTTCGCCTTGGTGGATAATCACGAAAGCGGACTCCTGGATGTGCACAGCAGCCGGGGAGCTGCCTTCGGTGACCTCGACAACAGTGGGCGGATCTGGGCCGTTGTCAATAACATCGACGAGCCACCCTATCTTTACAAGCCCGGAGGGCCTTCCGGTTCCTGGGTCCGATTTAAACTGACGGGCACGAAGTGCAATCGCGACGCCATTGGCGCCCGCGTCCGCGTTACGGCCGGAGGCATTACCCAAACCGACCAAGTCCGGAGCGGAGACAGTTATTTCTCCACGAACGATCTGCGTCTCCATTTCGGCTTGGGGGAAGCCACGTCAATTGACCGCGTGGAGATTCGCTGGCCCGACCGTCAGGAAGAGAAGTACGAACGATTGGCCGTGAACCGCGAGTACGTGCTCCGGCAGGGGGGCAAGAATGAAAAGGCTTAGGCACAGTCTGTGGCTTGCCACCGCAGGCCTTGCGGCCCTCGTCTTTTCAGTGGAGTCTGCCTTAGGACAAGGGATGGCCTCGGAGAATGTGAGCCCGACGGGTGACATTGACCTGGCCACAGTCCCGCCCGAGCAGATCTTGAGCGCGGTGGCAGCAGCCCGAAGAGCTATCCAGCAACGCCCTGATTCGGCAGAAGCTTACCTTCAGCTCGCCATCGCGCTTCGATCAGGGGGTGATCACGAGGGGGCTCACGACGCCATCGACCGAGCGTTGGCGCTCGATCCGCATCTCCCTGGAGCGTGGTTGCAAAAAGGCCTGATTTCAATCGATGGCGGAACCTTGAAGGCCGCACTCGTTTATTTCCGGAATGCGGTCGAAGCCGATCCGCAAAGCGTCGCCGCGCGACTGGAGTTCTCGTCGGTGCTCTTCAGGGCCGGTGACTTTAAAGGCGCAAAAGAGCAAGTCGAAGCCGTCCTGCGCACGGATGCCATGAATGCTAGTGCCCTTGGGGGGTTAGGTTTTATTCAGTTGCAGCAGGGTGAGCTTGACGCTGCCGTCGAGAACTTTCGCAAGGCCATCGCTGTGAAACCTCGCTTCCCCGAGGCTAAGCAGAACCTGGGGAACGCCCTTATGCGGCTTGGGGACTGGGCAGGAGCGCGTCAGGCCTTTGAAGATGCGCTCAAGGACGAGTCCGACGCCATTCCGGCGGTCTACGGGATGGGCACGGTGCTTCGACACTTGGGCGAAACAGCCCAGGCGGCGGCACAGTTTGCTAAGGCCAAGGAAATGTTGCAAATGGTCCAGGCGTTGGCGCGAGCGCAAGGGGAAGACAACAACGGGGTTAGGTTGTGGAATTCGGGCGACTTGGCAGGCGCCGCTGAGGCCTTCCGAACTTCCATTGCCGCCCATCCGTCTTACGCCGAGGCTCACAACAATCTGGGCGGAGTGCTTTGGCAACAGAAGAAGTTCAAGGAGGCGACGGAGGAGTTCACCCTTGCGGTCCGCGCCGATCCCAAATTCGCCAAGGCCCACAACAATCTCGGTAACGCCCTAATGGTCGCCGGGAATCTTCAGGCAGCAATCGAGCATTTCCAGACGGCCTTGTCTCTCGAGCCTGGATTCGCCATGGGCCATTTCAGCCTGGGCTTAGCGTTGGCCCAAACAGGGCAGAAAGACCAGGCGGAGAAGGAATTCCGCGATGCACTCACTCTCTCTCCCGATCTGGCTGTTGCGCACCTCGAGCTGGGCTTGCTATTAGCCTCCGGCAAGCCTACCCTGCCATCCGAGGCGCGCTCTGAAATCGAGGAGGGGATTCGTCTCAACCCCGAACTCCGAGCGGCCCTGCCTGCGGCCATCTTGAGTGCCCTAGCTGCTCCTCCTGCGTCCTCAGCTCCTCATCATTGACGAACACTCATAGTGAGCGAAACTCGAAAATCGAAACTCGAAAATCGAAACTGGAAAACCCAAGCTCGAAATCCCACGATCGGCTCCCGAGTTTCGAATTTCGATTTTCGAGTTTCGTTTCTCGGGCAATCGGCAATCGTAAATCGGCAATCATTCGTACCTCAGCGCCACCATCGGATCGACCTTCGTCGCTCGGCGGGCGGGCAGAAAACACGCGAGCAGAGAAACGCTCACCAAGCCCACTCCCATGCAAATGTGGGTCAGCAGATCGCTGGGACTGACGCCGTAAAGGTAGTTGGCGATGACGCGCCCGGCGCCCAAGGCAGCACCTGTTCCCACCACGATGCCGAGCACCGTAACGAAGAAGCCCTCTAACACGACCAGCTTCAGTAAAGCGCCCCGCTCAGCTCCCAGTGCCATGCGGATGGCCAATTCGTGTGTCCGGCGGTTCACGGAATAAGACATCACCCCGTACATCCCAATCGCCGCCAGCAGAAGCGCCAAGGAGGTGAAGCTCCAGACCAGCGTCATGGGGAAGCGGATCGTTCCGAACTCTTGCGCCACGATTTGTTCCATGGCCTGGAGTTCTTCAACCGGCTGATCCTTGTCCACCGATTGGGCAGCGTCTTTCACGGAAGCCGAGAGGGTCAGCGGCCTGGGCGCTGTCCGGACTTCCATCCCCAGGAACGGGCCGGGGTGCTGTTCGTAAGGCACAAAGATTTCGGGAGTATCTTCCCACACAGCATACCGCTTGATGTTCTTCACCACGCCTACGACTTCGAAAGTTTCTTCGCGCTCATTCTGCTTTCCGTAGACGTTCGAGAGGATGTTCAGATGCTGTCCCAGGGGATCGGCGTTCCGCCAGTAGCGGCGCGCGAGTGTGTCGTTGACGATGGCTACCGGAACGGATTGTCCATTGTCCAGCAGGGTGAACTCACGTCCCCTCACCAGGCTTGCGCCGGCGGCCTGAAAGTAGCCGGGGGTGATGCTGTATTCATCGGCGGCAGGCTCCTGACCAGGCGCAGGCCGCGATTGCCCCTCGGGAAGGAAAAGAAACTCTCCCCGCATCGCTATCCCGCCTGCGTGCAAAACTCCTGGGACTGCGGCAACTCGGTCCAGCACTTGGCGAAAGTATGTGACCTGTTGGGCAGGCTGCGGATACTTGTACTCGGGCAAGCCAAGCCAGAAGGTGAGGTCGTGGCTTGGATCAAAGCCCAGGTCCACATTCACCAGCTTGACGAAGCTCCTCAAAAGTAGACCGGAGCCGACAAGGAGAACCATAGCGAGGGCCATCTCCGCGACGACCAGGGCATTGAGCAATCGCCTGGTGCCACTGAAGCTCTGCCCGCTCTCTTTTAGCGACTCCTGCACGTCGCTCTTCGCAGCCTTAAAAGCCGGCGCCAGTCCGATGATGATGCCCGTGGCCAGCGAAATCGCGCCACTGAAAACCAGCACGCGCCAGTCCAGGGTGAGTTCTCTGATTCCGGGAATGAAGTCAAAGTAGCGGCTGCAACCCCAGGCGAGGAGTTTGGTCCCCCCATCGGCAAAGAGGATTCCGAGGCCTCCACCCAATCCGGAAAGCACCAGGCACTCCGTAAGCAACTGGCCGACCAAGCGGCCGCGACTAGCGCCTACCGCCAGCCGAACCGCCAATTCCTTCCGGCGCGCGCTCACCCGCGCTAGAGACAGACAAGCCACATTGACGCAGGCAATGAGCAGCACAAAGCAAACCGCGCCGAGCATGGCCCACAGGGCGGTGTCCATGCGTCGATGGTACGCGTCGTGGAGCGGCTCCACCTTGATGCCCCATCCCTGGTTGGCGCCGGGATGCTCCTGTTCGAGGCCCAGAGCGATTTCATCCATCTCCGCTTGCGCCTTTTCGCGGGTGACGCCGCGCTTCATCCGCGCCGTGGTTTGAAGGTCACGGGTGGCGCGCCCAGGCTCCGCCAATTCTTTGGGCGTCAGAACGAGTGGAACGAAAACGTCCATGCGCGAGTCCCAAACGAAATGAAAATTCTCCGGCAAGACGCCCACGACCGTGTAGCTCTCATCGTCAAGACTGACCGTCTTGTCCAGGATTCCGGAACTTGCCGAAAACCGATTCTTCCATAGCTCGTAAGTGATGATGGCGACGTGCTCGTGTCCGGACTCGGTTTCATCGGGGGCGAAAAACCTGCCCAGCGCCGGCCGCACGCCGAACGTGGGCAGCAGCGTGGCGGAGATTCGCGCTCCCGCGAGCCTCTGGGGCGGTTGGGTCTTCGTCAGGTTAAAGGAATGCCAGCGGTAGTAGGAAACCTCTTGAAACACGTGATTGCGCGCCGCGATGTCAACAATGTTTGGGGCTGAGACACCGGTCTGGACATACCCCATGCCCTTTTGTATCCGGCTCTGGCCTAGGCCGACCAGTTGCTCACCATGCGGGTACGGAAGCGGGCGAAGAAGAATAGCGTTCACCACGCTGAACATGGAGGTTGTGGCCCCGATGCCGAGCGCGAGCGTGAGAACGGCAATGGCGGTGAAGCCGGGGTTCTTCGCCAGCATCCGCAAGCCGTAGCGCAGGTCTTGGATAAGCGTCCCCATCAAGCACCTCTCCGGAACATTCAGCATTCAGTCGTCGGCGAGCAGCTTTCAGCATCCCTCGGGATATTCTCCTGCAATCTTACCGCCACCTCTACGGTAAGATAAGCCCTTTAGTGACCATGCGCGACCATGGCTTACTCACCTGGGCAGCCACTGTCCGGTTTTGGAATTCGTGCGTCCGCGATTGGGACGGACTTTTGCAGCCTGTGCTCCTGCAGGAGAGCGGAGTGCAGGAAATCTGCGTGCTCCGTTCGAGGTGGCGGGGGCTGGAAACGGAGTCGTAAGACCACCGCGTCAGCCTTCGACTCTACCAGGCACAGTGGGCAAAAGGAATCTCGCTCAAGGTGCGGCTGCGGGCTGCGGCTTGCCGCCCCGCATCTTTGCGAGGGCTTTCTGGTAATCCGCTTCGCTGCGAAGGCCCTCGAAGGCGCGATCTCTTTCCACCTGATCGGCGTCGTTGAAGCCTTTCTCCACGGCCGCTTGCAGGGTGCTTAGAGCCTTCTCTTGCTGACTGTTGAGCGCCTGCGCTCTCGCCAAGTCATATGAGATGTAAGGATTCCTCGGCGCGGCCTGGGCCGCGATTTCGAGGCACGTCAGGGCCTGAGTGTTCCTGTTCTGTCCGAGCAAGATGTTGGAAGCCTCGAAGGTATGAAGGAAGATGCGCAGAATCTGCCGCCGGGCCGCAAAGCTCTCGTCAGAGTTCTTCTCTTCTTGTTCGGCGAGTTTGCGTAGCCGCGGAATATCCAAATCCGCGATCAGCTTCTCGATTTCCGGGCGGTCGCCGCCGGGGTGAGCAAAATCGGGGGAAGCGCTGGGTGATCGGAGGACGTCCTGTGGTTCCCGCCGGCCTGGCTGATTCGGCCATTCTTCTTCCCTCACCGCACGGCGGGCGGGATCATCAGACGCCATGATGTAAGCGAGCACTGCATTGAGGCTTCGTCGGTACTGTGCATCAAGACTTTCACGCTTCTGCCGGCTGGCGTTCTCGCGGGTCTCCTCCTCCGCCTTCGGACGAACCACATCCTCCAGTCTGAGGCCCGCTTGAGGAGGGCTCGGCGGCCAGTCCAGGCTGGACATGAGGTCCTCATAGGTTTTGGCGTACGCGGGATTGAGCTCCAGCGACCTCTGGAGGTGCGGGATCGCTTCGTCGAGCTTTTTTTCCTGCAACAATGCCAATCCGAAATTGCTCTGGGCCGGGCTGAAGTCGGGATCGATCTCCATAGCCCTCTGCAAGTGCGTCATCCCCTCGGCGAGGTTTCCTTGCAGCACCAGCGCCCCCCCGAGGTTGTTGTGGGCCTTGGCATTGCGAGGATCCAGTTCCAGGACCTTCTTCCACTCCGCGATGCCCGCTTCAAGCTGGCCCTTGGCCGTCAGGTCCGACGCAAGGTCGAAAAGCCGGTACGACTCGGCCGCGGGCACGTCGATCTTCATCATCCCGTCCGGGGGGATATTCACAAACTCGGGAAGATTCACCGCGCGGTTGGCCGCCGTGGAGTTCTCGATCAGGATCGCCGGGCTGTCGTTGCCCTCCTCGTCCAGGTGCGTCAGAAACATCTGCGTGTAGGGCGAACGGCTCTTCGAGGAGAAAACCAGCCAACGGCCGTTGGGCGAGAAGCTGTGCCAGGAGTTCATCAACGGTGTATTGCATCGCATACGCCGCGCCACGCCGCCTTCTGCAGGCACAATATAGAGCTGGCTGTCGGGGCGCATCAACTGCGCGTTGCGACACTTCACAAAGACGATCCAGCGGCCATCGGGCGAGACCTTGGGAAAGGTATTGCTCATGCCGTTTTGGGAAGCGCCCGCGATCGGCGCGGGCTGGCCACCTTTGCCGTCGTTGAAGGGAATCCGGTAGAGGCCGTATTGGATTTGGGTCTCCTCCGGGTCGTTGGCATGCTCGGGCAGCTTCTGACCTCCGATGTAAGGTTCCCTCGCCTCCGCCCGGGCAAAGACCACGTATTTGCCGTCCGGACTCCAGACGCCGTCCGTTTGCACGTAGCGCGGATCGTCCGCGCCCGGCAAGGCCCGCCTTCGGCCCGTCGCGCGGTCGTACCACGCCAGGATGCCGCGCGTCGGATAGAACACCTGGAGGAAATAGTAGTCCTTGAAATTCACGACGTAGTAGGTACTGGCGAGTTCTTTTTCCAGCCCCCGCAACATGGTCAAGACGTACCTGCCGTCCGGCGAGACCTGTGACATGAAACCAGTTCTCGAAGGGGAAACCGTCTCATCCCGGAGGGAACTCCACGAGATCACGTCTTGATTGCGGATGGCCATTTCCGGCTTGATGGAGGCGAGCGCGTACAGCCCCTTGTCGTTGGCAGGGCCGTCGAGATCCATCCCCAGGGTTTTGCCGTCGCGGGAAAACGAATGGCAATTGGCGCAGGTGTGAAGGCCCGTCAGTAGCAGGCGGCTGCGGGGCTCGGCGATGTTGCGCAGCCGCCAGGCGAGCAGGGGCAGAGCGCCTTGGGCCAGCGGGTTGATCACCCCCTTTTGCAGCTCCGTGGGTATCAACGGCACGTCGCGGTAGAAGATCGGCACTCCCACTGGATCCCTCGAGGTTTGAATCGCCACCGCGCCGCGGGAAACGGGATGGTCCGGATGCTGGTCTTGGAATCCGGTGATCGTGATTGTGGCGGGATGCTCCGTCGAGTGTCGCTTGATCGCCTCCCAGGTCGCCGCATCCGGTGTCCAAGTTCGCGCCGCGGCTTGCTGGGGTGTCAGCTTGGGCAGCTCGTTGTTTGCGGAAATACAACGCGGGTCGATTTCGCCAATGCGCAACCGCTCCCCCGCCAATTCCGCCCGAATCCCGGCCCAGCCGTCGGTGAACGCCACATCGATCGTCCACACGGAGGCGCTGTTCGAAGCGTCACGCCAGAGGAATGTCGGGGGTGTGATCTCCGGCGGGAAGATCGCTCCTTCCTCTGGGTAGTCGACCGTAATCGCAACCAGCTTCGGACCGTCAGGGTTGGACGATGGAGAAGAACCCATGGCGTGCGCACTTGCCAGTTGCTGCGCAAACGCCAAACCTGCCGCGCTTGAGCCGTGCCGCAAGGCGCCCCGCCCCAGAACTACAGCGGTGGCAGCAACCACAACGCAGACAACCAGACTTCGGGCTCCCCATTGTTTCACGGCATCCGCCTCGTTCAGCCGGACGACTCATGGGCCGCCGACTCAGTTCTTCAGTTCGGACTATCATACCCCAAATGTCCATTCTCGGCATTTGCTTCGTGGTGCCATGAATTGCCAGAGTGAATTCGAGACAGGGGGGCAGACGTTCAGGCCCTGAAGCTTCAAGCGTTAGTGTCCCGTAACATTTAATTCGTTACAACGTTTAACCTTTTCCAGTAGGCTGTCGGCCGTAGCTTTCCACACGAATGGTTTGGGCGCCTCATTCCAGGCCACCAGGTACTCGTAGATAGCTTTTTCCAGTTCTTGGACGCTGTTGAAACTGCCCCGTCGAATCCGTTTGCGGGTGATCTCGGCAAACCAGCGTTCCACTTGATTGAGCCAGGAACTCCTCGTGGGAGTGAAGTGAAGGTGAAAGCGTCGCCGCTTCTTGGGCTTCAGCCAGCGCTGCACCAGGGGACTTTTGTGGGTGCTGTAGTTGTCCATGATGAAGTGCACTCGGTAGCTCCGGCTGGAGCGGAGACCTGCGCCGCGTCTTTTGCGGCGCGTTTAGGGCGGAGCGCAGGCCGGAGCTACCGAAAGCAGGCGATCAAACCTCCGTCGAGGGAACCCGCACGTACGGATCTGTGAGGGCGAAGCCGAATGGCTGAGCTACTCGACCACCCTCATTGTCACTATTAAAAATTAGAGGATTCTAAAAACAGTATATAGAGTTTGGTATTCGTCTGGTTTTGAGATCTAATCGTAAATCGCATCGAGTAGAAAACAAACATGTTAGCTCAGTAATAGAAAAAAATAATTTTGGCAATAAATCTGCACTATATACCAGTGGTTCAATGTCTTTTGGGCAATTAAACTCGTCAGTTCTCAAACGGAGAGAGGAGGACATAATGAGCAAATTCCACCTGCGGTTTGCAGGCCATTGGCTCATCGTTTTTGGCATGCTTCTTATGGCACCGATGTCTGCGTGGGCGCAGACTTCGATGCTAGCCACAATCTCCGGGGTCATCACAGACCCCTCAGGAGCTGTTATTCCCGATGTAAGCATCACGGCAACAAACACGGGAACTCAGCAGACTGCCAGGGCGAGCACGAACCCATCCGGGAACTACGTGCTCCCCAACCTCCCGTCAGGCGACTACAACGTAAGGGCTGAGAAAGAGGGCTTCCAAGTTTGCGAGAACCTGGGTGTGCACCTCGACCCAGCCGCTAGCGTACAGTCCAACTGCACGATGAAGATAGGACAAGTCACGCAAACGGTGGAGGTTCAAGCCTCAGCCATCCAAGTCCAAATGACTGACTCCAAGGTAACCCGTACGGTCGACTCAACTCAGATGCAGGATTTACCGGTCAACGGGCGCAATTTCGTCAGCCTCTTTGGCCTCCAACCAGGCGTTGTCCAGAGTTTTTCCTTCAATAGCTTCCAGGCCATGAGCCTTTTTGCTTCGCAATGCACTCAGGTCAATGGCTTGACCGGCGAATCCAACAACCTGCTGATCGACGGCACGCCCTCGACGCGTACCCGTGCCAACGGCGCCACCGTGGCCCTGCCCAGCATGGAGTCGATCTCCGAAGTAAACATCGTTACGACCGGGTACATGCCCGAATACTCGCGTGCGGCTGGCGGGCAGTTTGCCGTGGGTTTGAAGTCCGGCAGCGACAAGTACCACGGAAGTGCCTTCGAGTATATCCGCAACACCGCTTGGGAAGCCCGCTACTTCTTCTCACCCACCGTTCCGACGTTGGACTTCAATGATTTTGGATTCAGCGTTGGCGGCCCGATAATTCCGAAAGCCCACAAGCTTTATTTCTACCTTTCGGAAGAATGGAACCGCGAGGTCAGCGGCAGCCCTTGGACGGGTACCGTGCCGTCGGCTAACGACCTGGCGGGCAACCTGAATAATTATTGCGCAGTCTTCACCAGCAATTGCCCCACGGTTCCAGCTTATTTGAATGGCGTGGATGGATTGGTGGGAGGCAAACCCTTCCCCAACAACACAATCCCCACAAGCCTCATCAGTCCCAATGGAAGGGCATTGCTAGGCATGTACTTGCCCCCCAACTCGATCAGCAATTCCAACGCCGCTTACGCCTACGAGGGTGGCTTGAACTTCATCACCAACTACAATGGCCCCAACGACACCCATATGTATGACATTAAGGGGGACTATATCCCGAACGAAAAGAGTCACTTGGCTGTGTCCCTTCGCCATTACTTCGGGAATACGAGCAGCGCTGCCAACGGAACGGGCGCCAGTTCCGCGCTCATCGAGCAAGGTTACCACTGGCCCAGCCGCGGCGGAACGGTGGATTTGACGACCACATTTAGCCCCACACTGCTCAATGACTTCTCGGTGGGCGCCAATGAGGACATCAATCACATTGCTTTGACCAATGGTATCTACGGAAAAAACGGGCTGGATCGCAACTCGCTCGGCATCGATTTCCCCTATATTATCCCTGGGGGGGACGCAAGCAAAGATATTGCTGGCAAGATCCCCACGTTGATCATGAGTGGTTTTGACGGGGTCAACGGGCAGGCGTATCCTTCCGGCAGTATTGGCCACGTTTATACCCTTCAGGACGTCATCACGAAAATTAGAAGCAACCACACCATTAAGGCCGGATTCTGGTTCGAGCACGATGGCGAGAATGACCACGACCAAGTGCGGGTCTCACCAGGTGGCGGCGTAGGGAACAACCTGAACGGGCAGTTCACGTTTAACGCTGCGACGACCAATCCCAACTCCACTGGGTCGCCTCTGGCGGACGCCCTGCTCGGCAACTTTGACAATTACTCCGAGCTGGGCTGGCGCAACCAGACGGACTGGAAGGCCCACCAGATCGGATTCTTCGGTCAAGACAGTTGGAAGATTACGCCGCGGCTTACCATCCAGGGGGGCCTGCGGTGGGATGTTTTCCAGCCCTACCAGAGTAAGTGGAACAACTTCGCCATGTTTGACCCGTTGTTCTATTCCGGTGCACCCGGTGTTAAGCAAGTGGTCGATCCGACGACCGGGTTCATCACGGGAGGCAACCCTTACAATGGCATTGCAGTTCCTGGCATGGGGGTTCCCCTCGATGCCGCCGGGCACTTCGCGGTCTTCGGCCAAGCGTTGACAACACAGAACATCGCCTCCATCAATCAGGAGTTGCAATATCACGGCATGGCGCGCGGGCTACCATTGACGATCATTGGAACCCAGTGGCACAACTTCCAGCCGCGCCTCGGGTTCGCCTGGGATCCGACAGGTTCCGGCAAGAGCTCTATTCGTGCCGGCGCCGGCATCTTCTACAACCACAACACCCTGAGCGATGTGACTCTGGAGGGCGGAGTTACGCCGTACCAGTTGGCTTCGGAGGTGTTCAACGGTTTGGCAGATTGCCCGGGTTCGGCGTTGACTGCCTCCAGGACCTGCGCAGCAAGCAGCGCGGGGGCTCCCCAGTTGCCTATCCCCATGACCGGCAACGACTTGACGAACGATGTCCCGGTGGTTTATGCCTGGAACTTCACCCTCGAGCACATGTTCTTCAATGACACCCTGGTGAGCGTCGGCTATGTGGGCAATCGTGGCAGGCACCTCCCCATCAATGCCGACTTGAACCAACCGGCGATAGGAACCTTTACCCTCCCCGCCAACACCGGTATTAACGAGGATGCGTTGCGGCCTTACCCGGGCATTGGCGGCGCCATGACCACCTTGCAAGAGGCCAATTCGAAATACGACGGTCTACAGGTGAGCGTACAAAGGCGCCTCGCTAAGGGCTTGCAGTATCAAGTTGCCTACACTTACTCAAAAGCCTTTGACATGGCGGACAACATCTACAGTGTGGTAACGGATACTTACAATCCCAAGTACAACTGGCAGCTTGCCGGCTTTAACCAGACACACAACTTGATATTCACCTGGATTTACCAACTGCCGATCGCGAGGCACGCAACGACATGGTATGGGAAGGCTGTGGGCGGCTGGATGATCTCGGGCGACGCCGGGTTCATGAGCGGATTCCAGGATAGCGTCACCGCCGGTGGCGAGCCTTTGGGTAACGGTGTTACGAGCATCGGCGGAACCGAGTATGCTGGCGTCCTGCCCGGCTGCCACTACCGGGGCAACCGTTCGATGACCCAATTCTTCAACACTTCGTGCTTCTACAACCCGGGTCCCCTCGCCCCCACCTATTCTACTCTGTACGGCACGGTCGCGCCGAACGCCATCGAGGGGCCGGGAACTGATAACGTTGACTTTGCTGTGCTGAAGAACGGCCCGATTACCGAGCGACTAAAATACCAGTTCCGGGCTGAATTCTTCAACGTCCTCAACCACCCGTCTTTCAACGGGATCGACACCGGGGTAACGGACAGTACCTTTGGGATAGTGACTAGCGCCATAACCCAGCGGCAAATCCAGTTTGCATTTAAGCTGACGTTCTGATGCCCTGAGGGCTTTGATTGAGGATTGACACGGGAGTGCGTATCCGCCAGATTGCTCCAACTATGGAGCATTACGGAACGGGGTGCGCGCTCCCTGTCTTTTTTGTGGCGCCAGCGGCCCTTCCTATGCAAGCCTTCCTCCCACTCCTTGGGCGAGTTCAGCAGGCGCCTGAACTCCGATCGCGGAGTTCCTTAGCCTCCGCTATCCTCCATTGATTAGTGGCCAGAAACGAGCCGTGTACGGCAAAAGGATTTAGCCTAGAGATGAGATCCTCACGTCGGAGCTGGTTGAAGTCTTCTGCGCTCCTGTTCGGAGCAAACCTAACCGACGTACTCACAACTCCCATCGCGAAGTGGAGGGGTGGTCCGCTCATACAAGCTCATACATTGCAGGCTTCTGATGAGGGTGTGCCTGTGACCTTCATCGATGTTGCGGAGCAAGCGGGACTGGTAGTTCCTAACGTTTGGGGCGGGGTCAAGGAGAAAAAATACATCATAGAAACCAAAGGCAGTGGTATCGCCTTCTTTGATTACGACAACGATGGTTGGCTGGACATCTATCTAACGAATGGCGTGCGGCTTGGAGAAACCTACGAACCGGGGAAAGCGCCCACCTCCCATCTCTACAAGAACAACCGGGATGGCACGTTTACGGATGTAACAGAGCGTTCTGGTTTGGCGCGGACGGGCTGGCAAACCGGCGTCTGCGTGGGTGATTATGACAACGATGGCTGGGATGACCTGTTTTGCGCTTTCTGGGGTCACAACATCCTTTTTCATAATAACGGTGACGGAACTTTTACGGATGTGACTCATAAGGCCGGCCTGTACGAAGACCGGGCGCGCTGGGGAACAGGTTGCACTTGGTTGGACTACGACCGTGACGGTTTCCTTGACTTATTCGTGGCCAACTACATCGAACTGGACCTCCAAAAGCTCCCGGCCCTGCTCACTCAGAGAGGCGCTTGCCAATGGCACGGGGTTCCCGTGTTGTGCGGTCCGCGAGGATTGCCTGCCGGCATGAACATTCTCTATCACAACAACGGCGATGGCACCTTCACTGATATTAGCGAGAAAGCTGGGATCCTCAAACCGGGACCACGGTATTCGATTACGGCTGTTTCCTACGATTTCGATAATGATGGCTGGCCGGACATCTATGTGGCTGTCGACACCCAAGCAAGCCTTTTCTTTCGGAACAACCACGACGGCACTTTTGCAGATCAGGCCGTCACGGCTGGTTGTGCTTTGAGCGAGGATGGACTAGAGCAGTCAGGTATGGGCGTGGGTGTGGGCGACTACAACTGTGACGGTTGGCTGGATATTGTGAAAACCAATTTCGTCAATGATTCGATCGATCTGTACCGCAACGATGGTGACGGAACCTTCACGGAAGTGAGCAACGCGGCAGGTCTCGGGATGATTACGCAGTATGTCAATTGGGGAGTAGGTTTCGGGGATTTCGACAACGACGGATGGCCGGATATTCTCTATGTGACCGGTCATGTTTATCCTGAGGTCGAGCAAAACGGAGAGGCGTTCAAAAGCCCTCGCATGGTCTATCGAAATCTTGGCAACGGTAAGTTTGCGGACATATCTTCGCAGATGGGTCCCGGGATTGCCGAGCGCTTCTCGAGCCGTGGCTGCGCTTTCGGGGATTACGACAATGATGGGGACGTGGACGTGCTCGTGTTGAACATGAACGACGTGCCGTCACTCTTGCGCAACGACGGAGGGAACAACAACAATTGGGTTAAGGTGAAGCTGATCGGAACAAAGTGCAACCGTACGGCTATCGGGGGCCGAGTGCGCGTTGTGACCGGCACGCACACACAGACTGATGAGGTCCACAGCGGCACCAGTGTTATGTCGCAAAGTGACCTTCGCCTGCACTTTGGCTTGGGACACAGCAAGATCGTTGATTTGATCGAGGTGAAGTGGCCCACGACCCAGAAGGTAGAGAGGTTCACGAATGTCGAAGTGAACCAGACGATCATCATCAAAGAAGAAGCGGGCATCGTGGGCAGGCAGAGGACCCGGAGCTAAGGCGTTGTCATACGGGTTGTTCGTCATTCGTAGAGGAAAAGGCGACCGCCTGTCATTCTGAGCAAGGATAGCCGAAGACCGCTATCCGTGATGTCAGAAACGGAGCGCATCGCAAAGTGCGTCTGCCCTCTCCCAAGGGGAGAGGGTGGACCGCGACGGCGCTTTCACCAGCCGTCGCGGGCCGGGTGAGGGGTTAGTTCCAGGGCGAGGACGGCTCAGACAGGCTCGGCCCAAGCTGCTCAATGGAAACGAGTAATGCGTCGAGTTTCTGGAGAGCGAAGCGAAGAATCCCTGCATTTGAAAGCTCAGTCAGTGCGAAAAAATGCCGAGATTCTTCGCTTCGCTCAGAATGACAGATGATAGGGGGTCCCGAGAACATTTGACTGGTACTGAATTTCAATTGTCGGAGAAAAATCCATGAGTTCCTACGCAGCCCGCTCGTTTGTCGTGGTCGGTCTGATTTGCACTTTTTCTCTTCTGGCAACGAATGCCAGCGCGCAATCTCCAACTTCCTGGCCGCCTCAAGCGGCGCAGTACCGATTCCACATGATAGGAAACGCCCACATTGACGCTCCCTGGCTCTGGCCGTGGCCGGAAGCCATGTCCGTAGTCCACAGCACGTTTCGATCGGCGCTCGACCGCATGAACGAATATCCGGATTTCACTTTCACCGCCAGTTCCGCCCAGTTCTATGAGTGGGTCGCGGCAACCGACCCGACAATGATGGAGGAGATTCGCAAACGGGTAGCAGAAGGGCGCTGGGAAGTGGTGGGAGGCTGGTGGATCGAGCCGGATGTGAATGTCCCGAACGGGGAGTCGCTGGTCCGCCAGGGTCTCTACAGCCAGAGGCTGTTCCAGCAATTATTCGGACGCGCCGCGCAAATCGGCTACAACCCCGACTCGTTCGGCCATCCCGGGACATTACCGCAGATTCTCAAGCTCCAGGGCATGCACGGCTATGTTTTCAAGCGCCCGGAAGCCCATGAGAAGAAACTCCCGGCAGACCTATTCTGGTGGGAGGGCGCTGATGGGACACGAGTCCTTACCTATCGCATCCCATGGGATTATGGCTTCACGGAACATCTAGACGACAGGTTGCGCGACTTCATTTTGAGCCTGCAAGAGCCGACCAAGAGCCTGATGGTCTTTTACGGCGCGGGTGATCACGGCGGCGGGCCGGCCAAGGAGAACATCCAATCCCTCCTGGACATGCAGAAGCAAACCGGTGCACCGACAATTCTTTTCAGCACCCCGGACCACTACTTCGAGGAGGTCGTAGGGGCGGTTCGCGAACCGCCCCTACAGACTCTCCCGGTCGTGGCCGATGATTTGCAGCATCACTCGGTGGGCTGCTATACGGCAGTGTCGGAAATCAAGAAGGACAACCGGACCACGGAGGCGGCGCTGGCCACAGGAGAGAAAATGGCGGCTCTGGCTTCTGTGCTGGCGGGGTTTGACTACCCCAAGAGCGAGTTCACGGCAGCCTGGAAGAAGGTGCTGTTCATGCAGTTCCACGACAGCATGGCAGGGACAGCGCTTCCGGAACACTACGTTGTGTCGAGGCATGCCTACGGATACGCGCTGGAAGTGGCGAATCAAGCCATCAACCTTGCTGCGCAGAAGATTGCCTGGCAGATTCCTACCCAGGACCCGGACTCGGAATACCTGGTGGTCTTCAATCCTCACGCCTGGGATGCGACGCTGAATGTTGAATACGATTTGGGCTGGGATGACTGGACGGGGTCAGAGATCAACTCCCGGCTGGAAGATGAGCACGGCAACAATGTGTCTCACCAATGGACGCAGGCTTCGACCGTCGTTGACAACAGGGTTAAGCTGGTCTTCCGGGCGCCGCTGCCGGCTTTTGGCTACCGCCAATTTCGATTGCGAAAGGCCGAGTCGGCCCCGCCGCCGGCATCCGCGGTCCACGCTACGGAGAAGGGTCTAGAGAATGAACATCTCCGCGTCGCCTTCCTGGATGACGGGACACTCTCAATTCTGGACAAAGACAGCGGAGCGGAGGTTTTTCGGGGCGGCAAAGGAGGGGCGCGCGCCGTCGTGCTGGACGATCATAGTGACACGTGGAGCCATCGTATCCGCGCCTACACGAAGGAAGTGGGGGCGTTTGGCAGCGCCCGTTTCCGAGTGTTCGAGAATGGCCCGTTGCGCGCCACGGTACGCGTGCGGACGAGCTACGGAGCCTCCTCGCTTCAGACTGACTGGATGCTCTACGCCGGCGCACGCGCCCTAGAAGCGCGCGTGACTCTCGATTGGCACGAGCACCAGAAGATTCTGAAGTTCTCCTTCCCCGTGCAGGTGCAGAATCCCCGGCCCACTTACGAAATCGCTTACGGCTACAAGGTGCGAAAGGCAGAAGGGGATGAAGATCCGGGACAACGATGGATCGATCTTTCCGGCGACCGCGCCGGGAAGGAGTATGGGCTCGTCGTCATCAACGACGCCAAGTACGGTTACAGCGTGCAGGATAACGACATGCGAATCTCCATCGTGCGAGGAGCGGTCTACGCCCAACACGATCCGCGCAAGCTGGAACCCAACGGCGAATACATCTGGCAGGACCAGGGCGAGCAGACGTTCCGCATGTTGCTGCTGCCCCACGCTGGGGCGTGGCAGGATGCAGGCGTCGTGCGACTGGCGGAGGAGTTGACGGCACCCGTGCCGGTTCTCTACCAGGGTATCCATCCGGGAACCCGGCCGCTTTCAGCCTCCTTTCTCTCCGTGGATGCGCCCAACGTGGTGGTATCGGTGGTAAAGAAAGGCGAGGACGGGGATGACCTCATCGTCCGATGCTACGAGACAGCGGGGCGGGGGGCGAAGGCAACCTTGGACCTGGGACTTGTGAACCGGCGCTGGACGGGAACCTTCCGCCCGTTGGAGATCAAGACGCTGCGCGTACCTCTCGCCGGAGGTGAGATTCGCGAAGTCAACGTCCTGGAACAATGAGACTCTGCAGCACTAGTCTTCGTCTTCTTCTCGTGCGGCGAAGATTTTCTACGATCATCGCTTGGCCCAGGATGGCGGGAATTGCCGATTTTCGATTGCCGATTGCTTATGGACATTGGAAGGAGTTGCCAAACCACTTCTTCAATCGACAATCAGCAATCGGCAATGAAAACCTGGTCTCTGGTTGCGGCTATGCCGCGCTGTGCTACCTGCTCCGAGCCGCGCGTAGATGGTTGACGTGTCCAGGTTGCGGCGTCCGTTCCTTTATGACCGCTAAATCTTCGTGACTGTCGATTTGCTGACTGGAAACTTACCGTTCGATGGTGCTCCTCCTGACGGTCGATGCATTCCGCCAGCGCATCACTTGGTTTGTCGGTCACTCGGGTCCCCGCCGATGGTTCACATACCCATTGACTGCGCAACGGAATGGGCGGAGAATCCACGGAGAATCGCCTGGGAACGCAACAGTTCAGTCCCACACTTATCCTGCCGACCAACGCCGCTCTGACGCCCGGCGGCGCAAGCAGGTTCCAGGAGGGCATGATGCGGACATTCGGATTCATACTTCTGTTCACAACTCTGGCTTTGGCTCGCACGGAGTTCTGGGCCCCCGTGGCCCCGCCGCGGGCTCACTGCTCTATCAATGTGAAATTCATCGCTGACCCTTCGCGCCTCGAAGGCACGGAGACCATTCGATTTCGCAATGACACGCGGAGGCCCATCGGTCGTATCGCACTGCAATGGTACGGGGATGTCTTGCGTGTGAAGGCCAACGGCGTTCCCGCCGGGCGCTCGCCGGGAAAATACAGCATGGCGCTATTTGACCTGCCGCAAGATGTCAGGCCCGGCGGCGAGGTCGAACTCTCCATCGATTTTGCCGCCCCTTGGAAGCTCGATCCGCACAACGGAAGCGCCATAACTTCTTTCCTGAGCCCGCACCTTTGGTGGGGCTTCGGCACGCTCGACGACTACGAGGTCCGTCTCCAGGTCCCAGACGGCTACGCCGTGGCCACAAGCGGCCGGTACGACCCCCGGGCGGGTGCGTACCGGGCTGAGGGCGCTCGCATGTTCGGCCTGTTTATCGGGAAAGGATACGAAAGTGCCGAAGCCGATGCCGGTGACGTGCACGTTCGTGCCGTCTTCACCGCGGCAGGGCGGCCCTGCGCCGAGTTGCTGCTGAAAACGGCGGTCGATGTGATCGGTTTCTACCGCCAACAGTTCGGTTTTTATCCGCAGCGCTCACTCTCGATCATCCCGGGCATGGATTACCCGGCGGGAGGTTATCCCCCCGCTACAGGCCTTATCGTCATTCATGGACAAGAGCGCTTTACCGAGCGCCCGGAGCCCTTCTGGCGCTGGATCACGGCGCATGAGATTGGCCACATGTACTGGTCCAACTATGTCCTGGCACAGGGTCCCGACTCACTTTCGTGGCTACTGGTCGGGCTGGGTATCCATGCGGATCGCGAGTATAGGCGGGCTCGCGACATCAAAGGCGGCGTCGGGGCGTTGGAGCAGGGTTACGTGAGCGGTGTGCAGCAGGGACTGGACACGACCATGGACCTGACCGAAGAGCAGGAGGCCGCCATTCACTGGGACTTCAACAATATCGTGGAGCACGGCAAGAGCGCGGCATTCCTCAATGCCCTGGAGTCCGTCATCGGCACGGAAACCTTCGCCAAGGTTTATCGCCGATGTCTGAAGGAATACGCCGGAAAGCAACTCGGCTGGCGGGAGTTCCAACGGATCTCGGAAATCGAGAGCGGGCAGGATCTCGGCTGGTTCTTCGAACAGTGGGTGCGCTCGTCCGCCAATGCAGCCTACCGCGTGGCCGGGCAGGGGTGCTCGCCGGCCGGCAATGAGTTCGACTGCACCGTGCGCGTAGAGCGATTGGGCGCAATGCGAATGCCCGTGACCGTCGCTGCCCGATTCGAGGACGGCTCGGAGCAACGCGTCCGAACAGATCGCCTGGCCGACTTGGACGAGCTAAAGTTCCCGGCCAAATCGCCGCTCAAGGAAGTTGTGATCGAGCCGGATGGTACGGTGGCTTTGGCCGAGGCTCCTCCTCCGGCCCAACGGGAATTGGTGGCGAAAGTTAGCCAAATGCCCTGGACGGGCGTGGGAGAAGCAGCCCTGGAAGCCTATCGACAGGCGCGCGAGATGAAGATCCAGGATGCGCAGTTCTGGGCGAAGCTGGGATTGTTGCTCTACGACGGTCGATATTATCAGGAAGCGCTCGAGGTGATGACGCAGGTGGCACAAAGCGATTCCGATTGGCGCTTCGCCGCCCTCGTGTGGCAGGGGCATCTGCTGGACCTCCTCGGGCGTCGAGCCGAAGCGGTGGCACGTTACCAGGAAGCACTGAAAATGCCGGGTTCGCCGAGTATACAGCACAGCCAGTACAACCTTGTCATCAATAAACAGTGGGTCGAGGAGCGACTGAAAACGCCATTCGAAAGAAAATGAATGGGCCTGGCGACAATCAAAACGCCTAGACCGATGACTCCGGAAGCCATTGAGAAAGCTGCGTGCGCCGATCGCGACGCGCAGCCACTAACCGAAGCCGACCTCAAGCGGATGAGGCGGACGCCACAGGCAAAAATCATCCGCCGTGCCTTGGAACTGACCCAAGAGGAATTTGCCGCCCGTTATCACATCCCGCTGGGCACGCTGCGGCATTGGGAGCAGGGCCGCGCAGAACCAGACCAGCCTGCGCGGGCCTATCGGACGCTGATCGCCCGCGATCCTGACCATGCTAATCGGGTCTTGAATCCGAGGCCGCACTAAAAGGCCTTCAAACTCAAAACGGTGGTAGTGGGTCAATTTGATGTAGAGGCGGCTTTACGCCGCCATTTGGCGAGATAAACTCGCCGCTACAGCATCAAATTGACCCACTACCAAAACCGTTTATGAATATCCGAAACGCGCGCAGGCGGCGGACATCGGTTCGGGCGGCGAAGACAAGCTTACAAGGCGCGGCGCTGGACCGCCTCACGCGTGTCGATAGAGAGAGGGGCTTTCAGCCCTGGCCGAAGTCGCATTTCCAGTGCCTGACGGATCAGATGGAGAATTGGACTTCGATTCTCGAAGAGAAGTCGCAACCACTCCCGCCATTTCATCTGGGGGAAATAGATCCCCCGGAAAGCCAGACAGCCCAACAGATGTGTGAGGCGCTCCGCAAAAGATCTTGATTCCAGCCACTTCATGGCGGTGGCAATAGTTGCCGGACTGTAGGACGACTTCCAGGCCTGTCTCACTTCTTCCTCCGCCTGTTCAGCGGAGATCCCCAGAGGCGTGAAGTCCATGGTGAAAGGCCGGAACTCCAACCAGTGTTTCGGCCGGGTAAGCCGGCCGGCAGAAGCCAGGCGGTCATAGAGTGGAGTTGACGGATAGGGTGTGAGCAGACCAAACACGGGCATCCCCGGGGGCCAGGAGCGAATTACGTCCAGAGTGCGCTGGGCTACACCCGGGCGGTCGTTGTCCATCCCGAAAATGAAGGAAGTGATGGCATAAAGGCCGTATCGAGCGAGGCGTTCGAGAATCGCCCCATATTCGGTTGGTTTGTTAAATCCCTTGCTTACGCTCTTGAGGTTTTCGGAATCAATTGACTCGAGGCCCGTGAAGATCCATTTGCCGCCACTTTGGGCGATCAGGGAAACCAGTTCCTCGTCACGCAGAAGGTTCATGCTGATTTGTGCCACCCAGGGAACTCGTGCGTCGCGGGCGATGATCTCCCTGAGCAACGACTTGATGCGCTTGGGGTTGATGGCAAAGTTATCATCGATAAAAAAGACCGCAATCTTTCCTTTTTGCCGCTTTTCCAGGGACTTCAGCATCAACAGTTCGCTCACCACGCTCTCATTGGAGCGAAAACGAATGGAATCACCGAAAAAGCCTGTTACGGTGCAGAAATCGCAACCGTAGGGGCATCCGCGGGCGGTTTCAATCGGAAGCAAATAAAAAGTCTGCCAGGTCATCCCGACGAGCGAAAGGAGGCGGCGCGCCATGGCGGGGAAGTGCCGGATCAGGTTGAACTGGTCAAGGTTCATGCGGTGCCAGGGGATCACTGGATAATCAGCCAGGGAGGGCTTGACCTCCTTGCCCGCGGCGTTGAGAGGGGCATAGAGGTCTTTCAGCGTGCCACGCTCGGCATCCGCAACGATGGTCGGCCAAAGCTGGTCCGCCTCCCCCAGGGCCACCGAGTCAGCGTGGCGAGGGCCGCCGTCGCGTCCTAGCGCTTCGTCGGGCACCTCGGTGATGTGAGGGCCTCCCATCACTACGGGGACGCCCACCGCGCGCACCGCGTCCGCCATCTGGTAGGCCTTCCTTATCATGCGAGTCATGGCGCCAATTCCTACCAGCCCGATCTGATTCTCCCGGACGTACTGCACCAGTTCCGTCGTGCTCAGACGCTGCGCGTTTCCGTCCACGAGAAACACCTCGTGTCCTGGAGGGGTGAGTGACTTGAGAAGAAACATCCAGAGATGCGGCATGAAGTTGTGCGCGATCTCGTTATCGGGATTATAGAGCAGAATATTCATTTGTGCTTTGCCCCTCCAGTCTTGCTTTGGATTCGAGATGCTTTGGAGACAACGAATGCCCAATAGGACTCTCTCGAATTCGTGTCACAGGTAACACCTTAGTTGACCCGCAGCACTGCGGCCCCGCGGATGGCGTCATTCTTAAGCGAGTTCAGCACGCGATTGGCGTCGCGCAGCGGGAAGACCTCGGTCTCGGTATGGATGAGGATTTCGGCGGCGAGGCGGAGGAAATCCTCGCCGTCCAGCCGAGTGTTATTGGCGACGCTGCGCAGCACACGCTCGTGGTAGAGCAAATTGTAATCGAGTGGTGGAATAGGACTCATGTGGATGCCGCCCAGCGCGATGGTTCCGCCTTTCTTCAGGGCCTTTAGGGCTGCGGGCACAATCTCGCCCGCCGGCGCAAAGATAATGGCGGCATCGAGTTTTGCCGGGGGTTCCTCGACCGTCCCGCCCGCCCACGCCGCGCCCATCTCGAGCGCCAGCTTCTGGTGACGCGCGTCGCGGGTCATGGCGTAGACGGCGACATTCCAGTGCCGTGCTACCTGGATGGCCAAGTGGGCCGCTGCCCCAAAGCCGTAGAGTCCAAGCTTGCCGCCCGGCTCTATACCCGAGAGGCGCAGAGAGCGAAAGCCGATAATCCCTGCGCATAGTAGCGGAGCTGCCTGCTCGTCCGCCAGACCCTCGGGAATGGGATAGACGAATTTCTCCGGCGCGAGTGTGTACTCCGC
>Ga0208038_1000541_pt1 | contig 28831 bp, 29 predicted proteins | sample June2015DPH_16_1_FD_184714 | JGI IMG/M metagenome (GOLD analysis project Ga0208038, IMG submission 184714) | Peatland microbial communities from SPRUCE experiment site at the Marcell Experimental Forest, Minnesota, USA - June2015DPH_16_100... | ecosystem: Environmental > Terrestrial > Soil >...
AACGTGGGCTGCTACCGCATGCAGGTTTACGATTCCCGGACCACCGGCATGCACTGGCAGATCCACAAGGGCGGGGCCGAACATTTCCGCTGGCTGGAGCGCCAGGGCAAAGGGCGTCGCATGGAAGTTGCGGTGGCGATCGGGGCCGACCCGGTCGCGATGATTTCCGGCATTCTGCCACTGCCCGAAGACTTAGATGAATTCCTCTTCGCGGGTTTCCTGCGCAAGGAACCGGTCGAACTGGTCAAATGCCAAACCGTTGACTTGGAGGTGCCTGCCAACTCGGAAATCGTGCTGGAAGGCTTTGTGGACCTCGACGACATTCGTGTCGAGGGGCCTTTCGGTGACCACACCGGGTACTATTCGTTGGAAGACAGGTTCCCGGCGTTTCATCTTACCTGCCTGACGCGACGCCGCGACCCAATCTACGTCTCCACCATCGTTGGCCCTCCACCCATGGAAGACTATTGGATGGGCTACGCCGTGGAACGCATCTTTCTTCCCTTGTTTCGCAAGCAGATGCCTGAAGTTGTCGATATGCACATGCCCGCAGAAGGGGTATTTCATAATCTCTTGGTTATCGCGATTCGCAAAAGCTATCCAGGACATGCGCGGAAAGTGATGAACGCCATTTGGGGTCTGCCGGGAGCGATGTTCAGCAAGTGCATTGTGGTGGTAGACCACGATGTGGACGTTCACAACCTGCGCGAGGTGGCCTGGAAAGCTTTCAACCATATCGACCCGGAGCGCGATATTCAGTTCACTCTCGGCCCGGTGGACCAGCTCGAGCACGCCTCCCGCCTCCCTAGTTTCGGCTCCAAGATGGGCGTGGATGCGACCGCAAAATGGCCGTCCGAGGGCTTCACCCGCCCCTGGCCCGACGAGATCAAGATGGACCCGGCGGTGAAGAAAAAGGTGGACGCCATCTGGGCGAGCCTCGGGCTGGGGACTAGGGGCTGGGGACCAGGGGCAGGGGAACAAATATAGAGTCGTCATGAAGTAACCATTCAATCCTCTGCCAAACAACTTGGTTGGAAACACAGCCCTCTCCCTCGGGGAGAGGGTGGCGAGCGTAGCGAGCCAAGTGAGGGGTTACTTCTTTATACTGGTCCATCTGGTCCCTCCTCGCCGTGCGAATGACCCCTCACCCGGCCTGCGTCCCGATGAAGTGCATCGGGATCGCGGTCCACCCTCTCCCCTTGGAAGAGGGCCAAGATCCATTTTCCTCCCGGAGACATTACCCATGAAAAAGCCCGGCATTACGCTAGACATTCCCGGATTCGGCAAGGTGCAAATCGACGCCATCCTGAGCGATTACACGGGGACCTTGGCCTTCGGCGGAAAGCTTGTGACCGGTGTCAAAGATCGGCTGCTCCGGCTGGCGGAGCTCGTGGATGTTCACGTCGTCACTGCGGATTCCTTCGGGACAGCGCAAGAAGAGCTGAAAGGCCTGCCGATTGTTTGGAGAAGGCTGGAGGGAGAGAACGAGGACGTCCAGAAGCGGCGTTATGCCGTGGGGCTGAATCCCCGATACGTTGCATCCTTCGGCAACGGGAATAACGACAGGCTGCACTTGAAAGTCGTGAAAGAAGCCGGAGGGGTGGCAATTGCGGTTGAGAACGGGGAGGGTTGCGCGCTGGACGCGATTCTGGCTGCAAACATTCTTGTTGTCGGTGCGGTGAATGCCTTCGACCTGTTGCTTGAGCCGACCAGGCTTCGAGCAACGTTGCGCTTCTAACGCTGATGTTCGCGGGGTGGCGCATACGTCCCGACGTCTTTTGTCGGGATGTATGCGCCCCAACTAAGGATATAATCTCCCCGTGTCCAAGCTAAAGCACTACTACGGCCTGAATCACCTGCACTATTTGACCACGAGCACTTATCGCCGTGCGCGCTTATTTGATTCCGAGCGTTTCCGGAACCATTGGGTTGCGGCTTTGGGCGACCTGCGGCGCGAGTTGGGATTCAAGATTGTAGGATACGTCCTTATGCCAGAGCATTTCCACGCGCTCCTCTGGGCCACGGCGGAGGCTAACCCGTCCCAGATCATGCAAAAGCTCGAGGACCGCACCGCGCTGTTTATCCTGAAGAACCTCCGGGAAAACCTTGGCTTTCCCTGGTGCCAGAAGATGCTGGCGCGGGTCACTCTGCCTCCCACGGTCCACCATCACGCGCACTTTCGGGTGTGGCAGCGAAAGTTCTACGACATGAACATCTGGACGGCAAAGAAGCGCGAGGAGAAATTGAATTACATGCACAACAATCCGGTGAAACGAGGCCTAGTGAAGCAGCCAGGGGACTGGCCATGGTCGAGTTGGAGGTTCTATTTTCTGCATGACCTCTCGCTGTTGGCAATGGACAGGGTGTCGTGAGGGGTCAGCGGGGGGCATCATCCGCATGAAGGGCGCATACATCCCGACAAAAAACGTCGGGACGTATGCGCCACCCGCCGCAGATACAGGACACTTCCATGGTCTGAAAGGGATGAGATCGCCAAGCGAGGGGGAGTGCGTGAACTAATGCGCACGACTGGATTGAGCCAGCACACCATTGAGGCAATCCGAAAGGGTAAACCGGTCCGGCAAACCACGCTGCAACGGATACAAGCTGCGGTGGGGGTTAGTTTAGGGGGTCTAGGTTCACCTCCCCGCAGGCATCTCTTTGATCGCGGCTTCCGTCAGCTCTTCCATCCTTATCCAAAGAACCGTCAACGTGATTAGGTTCTTTAAGTCCTGCAAGTCTTTCTCTTCCCATTTGCGGAGATAGTGCACTTCATCGTTGCCAAGCCAAACGGCGCGCGCCGCAACCTCTCTCACTTTGTCATTTTTAACAAAGTCCGAAATGCATTTGCCCAGATTCATCCTCTTGATTTCTTCATCTTTGCCGGGATTCAGTCTGATGACATAGTCTTTAATTAAGAACTCCAGCGCCTTTCTGTATCCGGGACCGCAGATTAACTTTAGGTTCCTAAGTTCTGCCTCTTCTGCTTCTCGATAGACCGACACAAAATCAGCGGAGATTTTCTGTATGATCTCGTCACTTTTGGACGTTTCAATAGTCAACGGAACAGACTCCGAGAATACAAAACTGGCTGTCTGGGGGCTGACATCGGACCTGACTTTATATCGACCGATGAAGAAACGTTCACATTGCGGTCTGGGACACCTGAAGACGATTTCCAGTCGGTCGTTTTCAACGGCCCAATGCGGACCCGTATCCAGAGCTTGAATCCAATGATGACAAATTGGACAACGGTCAGGGTGCTTATCCAAATTAACCTGCTTCTGCTGACCTGAACTATATTGCGCCGTCGCCTGCATCGCAACACCTCCCACCAATCTTGCTGGTGTGACGCTGGAAAGTCAACAGTCCATAGCGTGAGGTACCGGTTGAAAAAGGGTGGATACCCGCTCCGTACCATCGCAGTGTACGGCCCAACCCCGTGCCTGCTCGGAACCTCCAAAATTAGACTAAAATTCTGAGAGGCGCGCGCACTCTCATCACGTGCTGTGTCGCCCGCGCCCACGCCCGCCCACGATCCCGTCTCCAATTACGCCGCGCCCGCGCTCGTCGCCGCGGGTGCACAAAAATGGTGCAGGTGTAGCAGTTTTCCAGTCTGTATAGGTTACCCCGCAACCGTAAAACCCTTTTTGAGGGCCTACCGGAAGACGTGCGCCCGGCAGCCTTCTATTGGCTTAAGCGCCTTGTTGTGAAGGGACTCCGAGAGCAGGGGAGGTTCCGGGATGGCTCTTTGCTCTATACGCGGGACACGGGCGACGGCTTGCGGTAAACCCGCCGTCGGGTGCCTGGGGCCGGTCGACGCTTGCCACATGCGGGGGCCTTGCTCTTCAGCACCGACATCGGCACGAGGAAAAGCCTCGCGGCTCCAACCGCGAGCCCTAGCGAAACAGCGAATGGAGTCAAAAATCAGACGCACACAAACAGCGATATGTGGAATTTTTGCGCGCTCTCTTAGCGCCACACCGTATATATCACGCAAGTGAGCGGGTTCAACGCTTCAGTTGGAGTTGCGGGTCGTGGGGCGGTTTCGGCCTTGACTTGTGGAGCAAGCGGAACTACCATGTGAACAAGATTTTGGGGGAGGAAATTCCATGCACCGCGCGCCCCTCGTCCTCGTGGTCCTTAGCGGCATCCCTAGTTATAACCAGCCAGCCTGTCAAGACAGCGGGCCAGGCGGCCACCCCCTCCGTAAACCAAAATCAGGCTGCGAAGCCTCCCGACTTTCGACTCGAGGACGGGACCCCCATTAAACTGCGCCTGTCGCGGACAATCTCGTCGGCAGACGCACAGGCCAATGATAAGGTGGATTTCGAGGTCCTTGAAGAAGTCAAGGTTGATGGCATTGCCGTCATCCCCAAAGGCAGCGTCGCTTGGGGGACTGTAACTGAGGCCCAGTCCAAGCGAAGAATGGCGCGGGGTGGAAAACTCGATGTGAACATTGACGACGTACGCCTCGTGGACGGTGAGAAGGCCGCTTTGCGTGCGGTCAGAGAGGTTAAAGGCGGGGGGCACACAGGGGGAATGACTGCCGGTATTGTCGCCACAAGTTTGATTGTTTGGCCTGCAGCTCCGTTCTTTCTCTTCATGCACGGCAAAGACGTAACCATTCCGAAAGGTACAGAGGTCACTGCCTACATCAACGGCGACATGAACCTCGATCCAGCCAAGTTTGCGTCCAAGCCAGCAACCGAAGCAGGAGTGCTACCGACGTCGTCGACTGCGACTGCAGAGTCAACGACTTTGGCGGTCAGATCAACGCCCGAGGGGGCCGACATCACTGTGGACGGTAAGTACAAAGGTAGCACACCGTCCAGTCTGCGGGTTGAAGCCGGAGATCGTAGCGTCTCGGTCGAAAAACCGGGTTTCAAGAAATGGCAGCGCACTGTGTCCATAGATGCTGGCAGCAATATCAGACTTGATATGACCCTGGAGCCGGATCAGTCCGCGAACGTTGTCCAGGTCCCTTCCAATCCGCCCATTGCTGTGAAGCAGCTCCATGATGCGACCCCAGTGCCAGCTCAGTCCACGAACATTGTCCAGGTTCCTTCCAATCCGCCCATTTCTGCGAAGCAACCCCATGATGCGACCCCAGTGCCAGCTCAGTCCACGAACATTGTCCAGGTTCCTTTCAATCCGCCCGTTTCTGCAACGCAGCCCCATGAGGCAGCTCAAATCGTACCTCCCGGTTCGGACATTCAAAAGCGGCAGCCGACAGGACCTGCGACTGGGGAATCCGCAATCAAGCCAATAAAGAGTGGAGCGGGCACGGCACAGGTCAGCGGGGAGCAAGGAATGACCGGTTCCTTTGAAGGCGAGGTTCGGAATGAAACCTTGGGCGTCACGGCTGGTTACGAAATCACTGTTAGGGAGGAAAATGGGGGCATTTACGGCTGTTCGACGGTCCAAACACCGCTTTCTGGAAGCGGAGGTTTGAATGGCAGCGTCAACGGCTCCCGTGTTGTTTTTGAGACTGAGGGCAAGAAATTCCACGTCCGATTTATCGGGGAGTTGCAGAGCGACGAAATGAAAGGAACCTACACTGTGCTTTCGACGTCGGAACATGGCGGATTTGTCCTAAAGCGCACAAACTATAACGCCCCACCATTTGGGTTTGACACTAAGAAGTGCCGAAAGGACTAGAGCCTATTCCCTGGGTTCAAGCTGCGCTCTATGAGTCGCCGCCAATTCCATCGCAGTTCTCGCCTCCCAAATGACACCGCGACGCGCCCTGTTCGCACACGCCCCCACGCCGCAGCCCGATCACGTCCCCCACTACAACGCGCCTGCGCTCGCACACAACCACGCGCCCGCGCGTGCAACTCACCACCAAAAGCGCGACCGGGCTAGCGCGTTGCTGCGTTGCACAAAAATGGTGCAGGTGTCGCAGTTTTCCCGTCTGTATAGCTTACCCCCTCCTCGCGTTGACATATCTCTTGGCAAGCCCTAAGATACAGGGCAAAGGAGACAGCCCTCATGCAACTGACAATCGACCACAGGGAAGTGCAGGGTGTCCGCGTGTTGAATCTTAGCGGCAGAATCGTCGCCGGCCCTGAGTGCGATAGCGTGCGCAGTTTCATAAAGGAGTTCCTGGCCAATCATTGGAGCAACATTCTACTGGACCTCGCTAATGTGACGCGCATTGACAGCACCGGGATCGGCATGTTGGTGGAGTCGGTAATAGTTACTACCAAGGAGGGAGGACAACTGAAACTTGTGAATGTTCCGCGGCTGATTCATAACATCCTTTCCACCCATCGGTTACTGCAGGCGTTCGACATCTATCCAACTGAAGAAGAAGCGTTGGCCAGCTTCACCAAACCGGTGCGCCCAAGCGGCGAATGACAGTAAGGCCAAGAGCCTTTTCCCTCGCCAAGGAGGAGCTCGGTCATGAACAGCATAATTGCACTTGAAATATCCGGGGTGGTGGTTTGCTGGGTGGTTCTTGCCCATGCGATTTGGAAGTGGGGGCCGGGCTTAAGGAGGCGGTCTGTTCGATGTCCGGAGAAGAGGGTTGGCGCCAAAGTCTTGGCTGAGCAGCGCGAGGCTGAATTCGGCTGCCTCCAGGTGGTGGGAGTGAAAGATTGCTCGCTGTTTGAAAATGCTCCGGTTGCATGCGGCAAAGGCTGCCTGGCGCGGTTGTGAGGCGTGCGTTCCGCTGGACAGGCGGCTTTCAAATACGTGCGGTTCCCGCTTGCAGAGGCCCGAAGTGAGTGTGCTTGCCCTGCCCTACCCGGAACATTGAGTCCTGAACGGCACCACCCCCTTACCCCCCCCTCAACTGAGGAGGGGAATCACCCGCTCAGAATGACCTGCGGAGAAGATTATTCATCGCCCTGCCAAGCGCCCGCTGACGGCCAACACGACGAAACCCAGGATAAGAAACAGAATCCCCGCCAGCATTGTGGTCAGCGCTTTCCCACCAGCCGTCTTCCATTCGCCTGTGACAAATCCCCAAACATTGGAGGTAATGATAATGGACGACATGAAAAGCGGCCAACCCAAGATGGGACCCAGGCCCGCTAGCTGAGCCGTGGCTGCGCCGTAGATGACTGTGCTTCCGAACCAGAGCACCCCCATCATCGCGCCCAGTACCCAGTTAATGGCCGTTCCAGGGTGGAAGAAGAGGCCCGCCGTTTTGTTCTTTTTCCACAAGTAGGCGCAGTAAATCAGGTAGGGCACGAGTGCGGCCGTCACCAAGGGGGCCCATATTACATTGGTCTGACTTCTGGGACTAACGCCCAGTTGGGCGGCACGGGAAATGAGCGGGGCTCCGAACGCCAAGCCGAAGTTGATCAGAGGAGAACCAACCCCGGCCAGAATGCAGATGATCAACCCGGCCTTGAAACTCATCCTCTTCCCTGCCCCTTCTTGCTGGTCCTGAACTGAACTCTGCATGGCTTTCTCCTTATGTCTTCCCGCTACGGCACAAAGCACGATGCCCACCAGCATCAAGGCGACTCCTAAGATGATGACCATGCCTTTGGTCGTGAAAATCATCTCCGAATGCAGTGCCACCAGTGGGACGAGCGACCCCAGTGCGGTCGAAAGGCCTATAGCGATGGCGAAATTCAAGGCGATGCCAAGCGCTGCTATGCCCAACCCGAAGAATATCTGGGCCAGACCAAATCCAACACCAAATCCCACAAGGAGAAGAATCTGCAGAGCGCCCACCTGCTGGTAGAACGCCACCATGTGGGGTACGGTTACATAAACCATGAACCACGGAAACATCAACATTCCCACCACCGCCCAAACTGACCAGATGTTCTCCCATTTCCAAAACTTGGCGTACTTCATCGGGGTGGCGAAACTGCCGTTCAGAATTCCAGCCACCAATGCCAAACCAACGGCCAAAGGCACATTCGACATATATGAATCCTCGTTTCGATAGTCTCAAGACCCGGCAGGTAGTAGGTCGTAGGTGGTAGGTGGGGAAGAACCCCACCCTACTCTCGACTGTGATCTGTCCCGGCGCGGCGGGTCATTGCCCTCACGTGCGGACTTGCCCGGAGCCTACGATCTGGAACTTCACGGAAGTGAGTTCGGGCAAGGCAAACGGACCTCGACAATGGAGTTTCTGGGTGCTGATGCCCATCTCTGCGCCCAAGCCGAATTCACCTCCATCGGTGAAGCGTGTGGAAGCGTTCCAATAGACTGCGGCCGAGTCCACCCGGTCCAGAAACCTCTGCGCTCGCGTCGCGTCACGGGTGACGATGGCATCGGAGTGCCGGGTGGAGTAACGGTTGATGTGCGCGATGGCAGCGTCCACATCACTCACCACCGCCACAGCCATCTTCAAGTCCGAATACTCGGTCAGCCAATCATCCGGAGAAGCGGCTCGCACCTTGTCTTCGCCTGCCAGCCGGCAAGTCTGCTCGTCGCCCCGCACTTCTACACCGGCAGTCCGCAGCCGGTCGACAATTCTCGGCACGTATTCCGCAGCGATTTCCTGATGGACGAGCAGCTTTTCAGCGGCGTTGCACACGGAGGGACGCTGGGTCTTGGCGTTGATCACAATCCTGTCCGCAAGATCCAGGTCGGCGTCCTTATCCACGTAAATGTGACAGTTCCCTGCCCCGGTTTCGATAACCGGGACGATGGCTTGCTCCACCACGCGATTGATCAATTCCGCTCCGCCGCGCGGCACCAGAACGTCCACGTAGCCGCGTGCTCGCATGAGCTCATGCGCAGACTCACGGGAACGGGAATCGAGCAACTCGATTGCCCCCTCCGGCAACCCCTGCGCCCGGTTAAGAAGTTCCACGAGCAGTTCATTGGTATGGACAGCTTCGCGCCCGCCGCGCAGAACCACGGCGTTCCCGGCTTTGAGCGCCAGGACCGCGGCATCCACCGTCACATTGGGGCGGGACTCATAGATTACGCCCACAACCCCGAGCGGCACTCGCACCTTCCGTATGCGCAAGCCGTTGGGACGAACCCAATCGAACAGAACTTCACCCACCGGGTCGGGCAAGCCGATGACAGCCTGGATTCCATCTAGCATGTCGTCGACACGCTTTGGGTTCAGCAGTAAACGGTCGCGGCTGGCGGGACGGAGGTCGTTGGATTGAAGGTCAAGGCTGTTCGCCGCCAGAATTGCCTCCCGGTTCCCTGCTATCAGCTCCGCCATCTCTTGAAGAATTGAGTTCTTTTCCTGCGTGCTTAAGCAGGCCACGTCGGGAGCCGCGGTTCGCGCCCTCCGCAGTTTCTCCGGCGTTGTAGCGCGGCTTGTGGAAGGTATGGCGCTCATGATGGGTTTTCACTCTTGGTCCGCAGTGGCGAAAAATAGGTCCCGACGCGGCGCTGCAAGGCAAGTGGAATAACCTGGGGATGGTTTCCGTTGGCGATCACCACTTGGATTCCAGCCGCCGTGGCCCTGAGTGCCGCTCGCAACTTGGAGCGCATCCCGCCGCGCCCAAGCTGGCTTTTCCCGTTGCAGGCAGCTTCCATCGCAGGCGTGACGCGACGAATCAGCCGCACCAACCGGGGCTTTCCTCGGGGGCCCTCGGGCCGGAAGAAGCCGTCCACATCGGTGAGCAGAACCAGCCAGTCCGCCCCCAGGGCGGAAGCCACAAGAGCGCTCAACTCGTCGTTGTCACCGAACGCCCCTTCGAGCTCCCGGACCGAAACGCTGTCGTTTTCATTGACGATGGGCAGCACCTTCATGTGCAGCAACTGGCGGAGCGTATTGCAGAGGTTACGGTACCGAACCGGGGAGGAAAAGTCGTCACTCGAAAGCAGCAGTTGGGCAACGACCTTCTTCCCAAAGAGCAGCCTTTCGTAGGTGTGCATCAGCCGGCTCTGGCCCACAGCCGCGGTGGCCTGCATCAATCCCAGTTTCTTCGGCCGCCGCTTGATTCCGAGGGAGAACATTCCGCAAGCGATGGCTCCCGAACTGACGATCACATACTCGTGGTGCGTCAGATCGAGTTGATCGATCAGCGACCGCATCCAACGGAAGTTGATCTGGCCATCCGGGGCTATCAATCTGGTCCCGACTTTGACAACTACACGCATGAAAACACTCCGCATTCGGCGTCGTCCTTGCCCCCAGCGATTTGGGTTCAACTTGAGATTGGGTCCTCAAGTTGCGGAAGGTCAACCGCAGCACCATGGCGCCCCGGGGCCGCTTGAAAGTTCCGGGGCAGACGAGCGATGTCCGAATCGGCGAAGCCCCTTGGACTACTTTACGCGGCTCTGCCGCTTGCTGTGCGGAAAGCCTCTGGCTTTCCGGCCATGCTCGCAGCCTCCTCCTCCCTTTGCTAGGCTGGAAGGCTGAGCCTTCCAGCCTAGGGGAGGGGGTTGGTCGGGGCCTAAGCCCCCCGCGGAAAGGCGAAGCCTTTCCGCACAGCAGGCGGCAGAGCCACAAATCCCTGCCTGCGGGCTCGACGGAAGTCTGGCTGCCACCCTGGCCACATGGACTCCGACAGATCGCTGGCCCCTTCCCAAATGACGGCGCTACTTGCCACCTGAGGCCTGTTTCTTGCCCTCCCAGGCGCCGCTTTCCGTATCACTGGACCACTTGCCGGAAAGCTCCCCCTTCTTAAGTCGTCCCGTTAGCTGGTAGTTGCCTTGCGGCGTGTCGATGTGGATTTCAAGATCAGTTTTCTTAATAGTTCCCGCGCTTATCTGAGTCCCGCCCATAGGCGACGAAACTGATCCCGTCAGCGTATCCTTGGTCTGTTCGAGGTACAGAGTGAATGGCATGTCACCTTGCGCGCCCCCGTGCGCCGTGCACTCCCATGTTCCGGTAAGAGGGCCGGGTTTAGGTTTTTTCTGACCGGCGTTTAAGGTAGCTGCTACAGCAACGACCGCCAGACACAGAACGATTGAAACCATCTGCCTCATCTTCATGTATTTGCTCCTTATCCAATCTCATTGAATGGGCTGCCTAGCCATTTTACTGCGGCCCCGGCTTTTCCGTCTAGCAGGATGGGGAGAAAAGTTCACGGTCAACAGTCGACAGTCGAAAGCGAACTCGTAAATTTTCCCGCAACCCTGTAACGCACCGGAGCGCAGCCCGCTACGCTTAAACATATCATCGGAACGTGCCCTGTCGACTGTTAACTGTCCCGCCGCGGCGGGTCAACTGCCTTGTTCAAAACCAGAAATGCCAGGTCGTATCGACGAGTGCGTGGGTCAAGGCGGAGGCGGAAATTCTCTGGCGGTTTCGAAACGTGTATCCGTAGAACACCCCTGCCAGCGTGGCCAGAATCGCGTATCTCCAGTTGGGAACCGGAGCGTGCTGGAGATGTGACGCCCCGAATACGACCGCGGCAATCAGCAGGCCGTATACGCCCGTGGGCCCTCGCCGGATGCTCCGGCACAAGAGGTTTTGGAGGATTCCCCGGAAAAGCAGCTCCTCCGGGATGGCAATCGTGAGGTACATGCCAAAGAACTGGAGAGGCAACTGCCCGAAGGAGGCGCTGGAAAAGTGCGGGTGAATAAAACGCAGCGCCATCCCCAGCGGAATTCCGAAGAGACAAAAAGCGAGGAAATTGGCGAAACCGTCCACCACGTCCTGCTTCCTCCATAACAGCCGGTACCCCACGCCTTCAAGGTTGCGGACGACCGCGAAGGCGTACATCCCTACGCAGACACAAAAGAGTGGGCGGAAGATGTAAAGGTCGAACGGCCAGGTCCAAATTCCCCTTAACCAGTTTGCGGCGACCGGAAGCCCCAGCGCCACCATGGCCACGACGTCCCGCCACCCGAGGTGTGGGGGGCGATGCAGGCGGTCGGGCAGCAGCAACAACGTGGGCACTACGATGTAGGCCAGCAATTTGCCGGCCCCCAGGAACGAGAACGAGCCCGTTCCAAAGGCGTAAACGAGGTACGGGATCAGCAAGAACAAAGGCAAGCCGGTGGCTGCCCAAACCGATTCCGCAGCCCGCTGGCGCAGGTAGCGGACGAGGCTCGCCTGGCTCAATCCCACGAACGCGCACAGGGTGAGGGAAAGACTCAACAGTATGGCCGCCAGCCGCGTGGGGTCAGGACGAACCTGAAGCAGGATCACGGCCTCTGCCGCAGCAGACATGGCGATCAAAACGATAAGGAGAAGGGCTGCTCTTTTCATCACTTCCCGCCTATTTTTGCTCTTGTGCTCTCCCACCGCTGGGGACAAGCTCCTCAGAACCGAAGTCCACTTCGGCCAGGGGAATAAACTGCACGGGGCCGAGTTTCTTCAAGTCCTTCTCGAAGCCGGAGAGATTCCCTACCAACACAATAATATTGTTGTCGGGAGCAAGCCGCTGGCGAGCGGCGTTCCAAACCTCCTCAGCGGTGAGGGCCCGGATCTTTTCAGGGAACCGGTTCCAATAGTCGAGCGGCAGATTATACACCAGCAGTTCCAGCGTCTGGCTGGCGACACCTTCCGAAGTTTCAAAATCCAACGCGAGATGGCCAATCAGGTACCCCTGAGCTGTTTCAAGTTCCTGGGGGGTGATGGGGTGATCGTGCATCCGCTTAATTTGTTCGAGAGCCAGATGGACGCTCTTCATGGTCTCGGGTGTGCGGGTAAAGGTCTTGGCAAGCCACACCCCAGCACTCTGATAAGAGAGAAGTTCACTGGAAGCCCCATACGTCAGACCCTGATGGCTGCGGAGGGCCTTGAAAAGCCGGTTTTCGGAGGGTCCGCCCAGAATTTGGTCGGCGACGCTCAGCGCCAAATAATCGGGGCTCTTCCTTGATACCCCAAGGTTGCCAATACGGATTTCTGTCTGAACCGCATCCGGCTTGTCGATGGCGACAATCCTATGTGATCCCACCGCCGGAGACGCAGCAGGAATCAGGGGCGTTGCCCGGTTCGTCCATGCGCCGAAGCGCTTTTCCGCGCGTTCAAAAGCTTCGCCTGTCTCGATATCTCCCACAATGGCGAGAACTGCATTCGAGGGTTGATAATAGTCGTTATAGAAGGCGCGGAGGTCTCCCGGAGTCATTCGACGCACCGAGGGAATGGTTCCGTCCTCGGGGTGGCCGTACGAGGTCCCGAGAAAGGCGAGGCGCCTCAAGGCCGCATCGGCAACGTAGTCAGGATCGTCGCGAACAACCTCGAGGCCCGAAAGGGTCTGCTTGCGCTTCCGCTCGACTTCCGCGGGCATGAAGGTGGGATGTATCACCATGTCCGAGAGAAGATCGAAAGCAAGGTCCTCATGGTCATTGAGGACGCTCAGGCTTACGTAGGATTCATCCCAATCGGCCCCCGCATCAACTAATCCTCCGCTCGAGTCAATGGCCTCGGAGATCTGGCTCGCGTTGCGTGTTGAAGTTCCCTCCGTCAGCAAGGCGCTCACCAGTTGCGCTGTTCCAGGCAAGGTCACCGGATCCGATTCTGCTCCCGACTTTACCACCAGCCGCAACGTCAAGAGTGGAAGTAAATGCCGCTCGATGGCGACCACTTTCAAACCATTGGGAAGGACGCGTAGCGCCGGCGTGGGAAGGACCAGGGGCTTGGGAGGCAACGCCTCCGGCGGGAAGTCACGAGCCAATGCGAGCGCAGCAAAAAGCAGAGCCGCCAGACAGAATACGCAGCTCTTTGGAGTGCGGCAGCTAGCTGCCGCACTCCTTCGCCGGAAGCTTGCTTCCGACAGCGGCTCGAGCAAGCTCGAGACGCAAAAGCGGCAGCAAGCTGCCGCACTCCAAAGCCTGCCTCTGCGCAACTCCCTTTGTGAGCTCATTGGCCACCCGCTCCTTGCTCGCTTACTTGCTTATCGCCCGCCGCACTCTTTGTGTACACTTCCACCAGCGTCAAATTCTGCGCCACGAAATACTTCTGCGCCACGCGCTGGATATCCGCCGGCGTGACAGCCAGGAATCGGGCGGGTTCCGTATTGACCAGGTTTGCATCCTTCAAAATGACTGCCGCATAGCCCAGTTCCTCCCCTCGCGTTTGGACCGTCTGCCGGCTCAAGATGAAATCGCGAAGGGTTTGGTTCTTGGCTTTCTGTAGTTCGTCATTGCTTACCGTTTGAGTTTTCAGCCGGCTCAGCTCCGCCTCGACTTCAGCCTCCCCCTCGGCTGGCGCGTGGCCCTGGTTCATGACGGCAAATACGAAGAAGAGATTGGGGTCTTCCGTGAAGTTGCCGGTGCTCTGCGCCTCCAGGGCAATCTGTTTGTCATAAACTAGCCGCCGATAGATGCGCGAACTTTCACCTTCCGAGAGGATGTTGGATGCCAGCCGCAGCGGGTAAGCGTCCGGGGTACCGTCCGCCGGCATATGGTAGCCTTCCACGAAGGCCGGAAGCGCCACGTCCAGAGAGAGTTTCACAACCCGCTCCGCAGTTTGGGGCGGCTCCTGCTGGATGTGGTTTGTAGGAAGGCGCGCTCCGCGTTCAAGAGGGCCGAAGTATTTCCGGATCATGGATTCCGCCTCCTGCGGGTCCATGTCGCCGACGATGACCACGGTGGCGTTGTCGGGCACGTAGTAGGTGTCGTAGAAGTCGCGAATGTCCTCCAGCCTGGCATTGTCCAAGTCGTGCAGGCTGCCAATCGTCATGTGCTGGTACGGATGCACGCTGTAGGCATGTTGATACAAAGTCTCCACGACCGTCCCGTAAGGCGGGTTATCAAACTTTAAGCGCCTTTCCTCTTCCACCACTTCCCTTTCGTTGTTGAAAACAGTTTCCGTGATGTCCAGGTGGCGCATCCGGTCAGCCTCCAGCCACAGGACCACGGGAAGTTGGGAACTGGGTGTCGTTTCCCAGAAGACGGTGGAGTCCTCGGTCGTGTAAGCATTATCGACGCCACCGGACCGAATGACATAGTCGGAGAATTGGTCGGCCCCGATGTTCGTCGTCCCGTCAAACATCAGGTGTTCGAACAGGTGGGCAAAACCGGTCCTTCCCGGGGCCTCGTTCTTGGAGCCCACGTGGTACCAGACTTGAACGTTGACCACGGGCGCCTGGTGGTCTTCCACAAGGCAGGCCTGGAGACCGTTGGGAAGGGTCAGCGCTCGGATCGTCGTTCGCGGGAGGGTGACGGCTTCCGCCTCACCGCAGATGCCCGTGAGAAGGAAAAGAACGACCGCGAGGATGACCGCGCGCGCCTTGGGGGTTTGATTGAAGATTCTCGACAACCTGCTCCAAACCTCAAGAGGCCTTCTGTGCAAAGCTTTGATTTTATCATTGAGCCGCACAATGTGATGATGCGAAATCGAGGCCTTGCGTTTAACTCGCGGGAATCCCCTTCTTGGGTTCGAGTAAGCGAAGACTACCCCTTCCCGCTGCGGAGCCGCAGCCTCACAGGGCGGGACCTGCGCTACGATTCCTCCAATGAATCAATGACCCAATGAATCAATGATTCAATTCCCAGGGTCACTCGCTATACCTTTGCACGATCGGGTACCGCCGCCCCATCCCGAAAGCCTTGGCGGTAACTTTGAGTGTGGGAGGGGCCTGCTGCCGCTTGTATTCGGCGCCATCGACCTTGCGGATCACGTCCCTTACCAAGGCGATGTCGAAATGGTGCTTTTCCGCAATCTCCTGGGAGGACAGGGCCTCCTCGATGTAGTCCTTCAGGATGGCGTCCAGGACTTCATAAGGGGGAAGGGAGTCCTGGTCAGTCTGATTGGGACGCAACTCGGCCGAAGGGGGCTTTTCAAGACAGGCTTGCGGGATGCGTTCCCCGGCGCGGTTCACGTAACGCGCCAAGTCGTAAACCATGATCTTGGGGACGTCGGCGATGGCGGCCAGGCCCCCGGCCATGTCGCCGTAAAGAGTGCAGTAGCCGGCGGCAAGCTCGGATTTGTTGCCGGTGCTGAGGACAAGTGAACCAAACTTATTTGACAGGGCCATGAGAATATTGCCGCGAACTCGCGCCTGGATATTCTCTTCCGTCACGTCGCGTGGTTTACCTTCAAAGGCCGGGTCGAGCGCGGTGAGATAACTTTCGAAGATGGGGGTGATGGGAATAATCCGGAAGTCGATGCGCAGATTGCGGGCCAGCGCTTCGGCATCCCGGATGCTTCCCGGAGAGGAATAGGGACCGGGCATGCCCACCCCGGTGACGTTCTGGGGGCCCAGCGCGTCCGCCGCCAGAGTGGCGACGAGGGAGGAGTCGATGCCGCCGCTCAGGCCGACGATCACTTTTTGGAACCCGCACTTCACCACGTAGTCATGCACGCCCAGCTTGAGGGCTTGATAGACCGCTTCGGTTTCGGAAGCAGGAGCGGGGTGGATTTCGAGGTGACCATCCGAGGTGTCGAAAATCACCAGGTCTTCCTCGAAGGAGCGGGCGCGCGCGCAGATTTCTCCCCGGGCATTGAAAGCCATGCTGGAGCCGTCGAAAACCAGTTGGTCGTTTCCCCCCACATGATTGACGTAGACCACTGGAATGTGGCGGGTATCCGCGATGGCTTTCAGCATGTCATGACGCAATTGGATCTTCTCTGTACTGTACGGCGAAGAGGCAATATTCAGCAGCAAGTTGGCCCCGGCGCGAACGCACTCATCGACAGGATCTCGGCGGTAGAGTTGTTTCTTCCAGAAATGCTTGTCGTTCCAGACGTCTTCGCAGATGGTAATTCCGAGCTTGAAACCATTGAATTCATGGAGCCCGATGGATTGGCCGGGCTCGAAATAACGCGACTCGTCAAAAACATCGTAAAAGGGGAGCAGGATCTTCGTGTAATCGAGCACCACGTTGCCGTCCTTAATCAAAGCTGCTGCGTCCGCCACGGCTTTGCCTTGCACAGCGTGGGAGCGACGCACGTAGCCCACAAGCGCCGGGACGGGGGGAAGCAACCCCGCCAAACGTACCAGTTCGGTCTCGGACTTCCGTATGAAGCCCGGCCTTTCAACCAGATCTCGAGGCGGATATCCGCAAAGCGCCAATTCCGGGAAGACCACCAGGTCTGCCCCGCGCTCCTGGGCGCGGCGGGCATACTTGACGATACGGTCGACGTTGCCGGCAAAATCGCCAACCGTGGTATTGATTTGTGCGAGGGCAATATTCATGGCTCGCTATTAGTTTACTTCATGGGTGTTGGAGGCAGCAAGGCGGTTCGATTTGCGATTTGCGATTTGTGATTTGCGATTGACAACGGAGAAAGCCGCCACCACCACTTTGTTAATCGGATATCGGAAATCAGCAATCGCAAATGGTTCGATTTGTGATTTGTGATGGAGGCAGATTGCCGATTTGCGATTCGCAGATTACGACGCAAGCTGCCACGCCACTTTGTCAATCGCAATCGGAAATCAGAAGTCGCAAATGGTTGGCTTTTGTGATTCGTGAATGACAACGGACGAAGCCGTTGCGCCACTTTGTTAATCGCAAATCGCAAATCACCAATCGCAAATGGGGAGTCTAGGCGCTGAAAGAACTTCCGCAGCCGCAGGTGGTTTTCACATTCGGGTTGTCGAACTTAAAACCGGCGCCCTCCAAGGTCTCGATGTAGTCGATCTTGGTGCCGTTGATGTACATCAATGATGCCTGGTCAACAAACACCTTCAGGCCGTCGAATTCGTAAACCTTATCAACCCCGTTGGTCTGGTTCTCGAAATTCATCTGGTACGAGAATCCAGAACATCCGCCGCCCACTACCGCAACGCGCAAACCGGCAGGGGCGGGATTCTGTTGGGCCATGATTTCCTTTACCTTCGTAACGGCCTTGGGAGTGAGCTCTATTCTCATCTAAAACTCCTTATGCAAACTAATTTCAGTCTGGCACCCTTAATATCTGATGAACCAACATATCAGAGGGATGCACAGAAATCAAGCTGGATGCCAAGTGGTACCGGGTCAGTTGGGGGTTGTAGCGGCGATTCACCTGGAAAGAAGGCTTATTATTCAGTAACATAGTTGGGATGATTGCCGGTGGAACCGCGACGACCCTGGAGGCACGGGGCTTGGCTGACCCGCTTTGTCGAAGGTAAGTTACCGTGAGGAAATATATTCTGGCTAAGGCATCGGTAGCAGCGATAGGCCTCCTCGTCCAGAGTGGGTGTGGAGGCAGAGGTGGCGTTGCAACCCTGCCCATTATCACCACTCCGGGGACGATAGCGGTTTTCGGTGGCGACGCTCCCCAATGCAGCGGTGTCATTTCCTTCGTGGTCACGATTAGTGGTCTGACGTTGACGCCGCAGTCCGCTTCGAGCCCGGTTTCGGTTCTTCCCGGTGGAAAGGCGGTCACGTTGGATTTTGCCTCCCTAATGGATTTCGCCACCATGTTGAGCGTGGCAAATGTCCCGCCGGGAAATTACGTCGCGCTGGGAATAACACTTTCCAATCCGCAGTTGACGTACCTGGATACTTCTACCACCCCTCCCTCTCTCAAGACGATCGCCCCGACGATGACTTCCCTGACCATCAATCTCAATCTCAACCCGGCAATTGCTATTGCGAGCAATGGCACCGTCGCTCTGCAACTCGACTTTAACCTCCTGAATTCCGTTTCCATCGGGTCCAACAGTCAATTCACGGTGACCCCGACTTTCACCGCAAATTTGGCCTCGGCCTCGGGAAGCAATGGTTTTGCTGAGTTCGATGACTTGAGCGGTCTCGTTCAAAGCGTGAGCACAAGCTCGACGAATTCGTCGTTTGTTGGGAGCTTCACGATCTCTTCTCCCAATACTCCGACCTTTACGGTCTACGTCACGAGCTCGACGGGGTTCGATGGGGTCTCCGGGCTGAGTGGTCTAACTGCCGGGACCTTTGTGGAGATGGATGCCTTCCTTGACTCGAGCGGGGACATCGTGGCAAACACCGTGGTGGCGGAGGATCAGGAAAATCAGGCCAGCGGCGAAGCGGCATTTGCCGGGTTGATCACTTCAGTGACGCCACAGACAGGGAATGCCACTCAGTTCACCCTATTTGTCGGCGAAGAAAACCCCGATGTGAGCAGCCGAGTAGGACTCTTCTCGACTCTGACCTTCAATATCGCTCCGTCGTCCACAAGGTTCGGTCTCACCGCCCAAGCTGCCGACTTCGCCAACTTTTCTTTTGGCAATGCAAACCTTGCCGCCGGTCAGCGAGTTGTCGTCCACGGCACCCTGCCCAGCGGCTCAGGTACGGCGCAGACTGCCACCGCTCGGTCGGTATTCCTGGGTCTCCAGTCCGTTTTGGGGAACCTTTCCACAAACCCAAACACACCGGTAGCCACCAACGATGGCGTGGACGGAGGGTTCACACTGCTTCCCTGCTCGCCCCTCTTCCAGCCCGCGCAGATTACGGTTCTTTCTGCCCAGCAGACGGCCTTCTTAGGCATTTCGAATTTGTACAGCTTGAACAACCCGGGCACGCACTTCCTGCTCGTCAAAGGATTGCTGTTCAATGAGCGTAGCACAACCTCTTTTGGGGTCGAGAGTTGGACTGTGCCCGCCAATGTTCAGGTGGCAAACCAGGTCCATCAGCTACCCTAGCAGGATGCTGAGAAACGTTGGTGAACGTTGTCATTCCGATCCCGCCCTGCGGGAGAGGAATCTCGCTCTGGAAACCCCGATCTGATCGGAGCGAGATTCCTCGTCGTCCCGATCAGATCGGGACTCCTCGGAATGACAGGCTAGACTGGTTTTTCAGCACCCTGTTAAAGGACCGTGACGAAAAGGTTGAAGAGCACCCTTGGGCTCATCTTATGTCGGATTCTAAGACCGCAAGCGCGGTGGCGCTGATTCGCGCGGTGCCGGTGGTCTGGGTACTTCTCTCCTTTCCCCTTTGTGCCCAGCAAGCTGCCCGTGCCGGCCTGGCGAGTTTCCCGGCGGATACCCAGCAGGTTGCCTACTCGAATTTCGCGCAACTGCGTTCCTCGCCCGATTATCCGCAAATCCGTCAACATGTGCTCTACCAGCAGCTCCGCGGATTTCAGGAGTTCCTCCGCTCAGTGGGCGTTGACCCTGAAAAGGACGTTGACGAGTTGATGCTAGGGTGGCACGGTCAGTCCCTGAGTGGCACGGGGAGCTTTGGCGTTGCGGCCGGACGTTTTGAACCCGATAAAGTGCGGGAGTTCTTCACGCAAACCCAATTGCCGGTCCAATCCTACGCTGGTTCTGAACTATTTGCCTTCGGCTCGGGCGCGGACCCGGCGGACACCTTCTTCACTTTCCTGGATTCCTCGATGGCGGCCTTCGGCCGATTGCACGACCTGAAAGCTCTTCTTGACGTCAGGGAAGGCTCAGCCGGTGCCCTGGAAACAAACGAGGTCTTCCGAAGTTACGAAGCCGAACTCGAGGGGGCAGCGCCTCAGTGGGGGATCCTTACTGGGAAAGCCGCTGCGAATGTTGCTACGCCGTGGCTGTCGGGCGGAAGGAAAAACACGATTGATTTGACCGCCTTCTTCGAGCCGGTCCAGGCCGTCCTTTATCGTGTGGATTGGGACGGCGGTTTCACGGCACACATCAGCGTTGTCTGCAAGACGCGGGAAAGTGCCGCAGGACTGTTCCAGCTTCTGAACATTCTCAAGTCTGCCCCCTTGCCTCCCGCCTCGGGTGGCGGTTCGGGATCTGCTTCCCTCCTCCAAAATCTGGATGCCCGCCAGAACGGTTCACGCCTCGAGCTCAGCGCTTCAGGGCCGGCAGAGGCGCTCGACCAAATCCTGAAGGTGGAATGAAACGAATTGAGTCATCGGGTCATTGAGTCATTGATTCATTGACCCACGTTCGGGTGAGGCGTTCAATGGCTCAATGACTCAATGAATCAATGAATCAATCTTAAGCGGGCGTGAAAGGTTTCAGTTCCCTCTCGAAATCTGCCTGCGTAATCGGCTCGCCATCATTCAGACGGCTTAAAAGCTTTTCGATGACATCTTTGGCTTGGTCTTTTCGATAGGCTCGGATGAACCCATCAAAGAAATGCTCTCCTGCCATGGCCCGGTTGATTTCCGCTTGCTTGTTGTGATCCTGTAACTCCGTGAAATAGACGACGCGGTATTTCCCCGAGTAGGTGGCCTCCTTGCAGACCTCGAACATGATCTTGTCAGATTCGAATGGCGTAGGGTTCCTCGGGGCTAGGGACTAGGGGCTAGGGGCCGGGTAAATATGCGCACCGCCTGCATTGCTCCCCAAAGCCCTTTAATTTAGATACCAGAGATGCAGGCGGCGGTCAATGCGAAGCTTGGTTCAATGGACAGTGCTCGCGGCTCGCTTACGGGATAAGCTCGAAGTACCGTGTATGGGGAGGGCGATACGTACCGAATGGCTCCGGTCGAGTGCAAACGCCCGAACTCCAGAATAAAGCAGGGGGAGACAGGCGGGCCGGCACTACCCATCAGGCGGAATCTGCCTCCGGTTGGTGCGCTTCGATAGAGAGCGACTCACTTGGCGGCGGCTTCAATTTCATCTCCAACGCCTGGGCAATCATTCGCAGAATGGGTCCTCGATTCTGGAAGAGAAGCCGGATCCACTCCCGCTTCTTCATTTGTGGGAAATAGATTCCCCGGAAGGCTAAACGACTGATCAAGTGGATGAGGCGGTCCGCAAAAGGCTTCGACTGCAGCCGCCCTATGGCGGATGCATTCGCTGCTGGATTATAAGACGCCCTCCAAGCCTGTCTTACTTCCTCCTCCGCTTGCTCCGCGGTAATTCCTAGGGGCGAGAAGTCCATGGTGAAAGGTCTGAACTCCAGCCAGTGCTTTGGCTGGGTGAGCCGGCCGGCTGATGCCAACCGATCATAGAGTGGAGTTGCCGGGTACGGTGTCAGCAGGCCGAACACAGGCAATCCCGGAGGCCAGGAACGAACAGCTTCCAGAGTGCGCTGGGCCACACCCGGACGGTCACTGTCCATCCCGAAAATAAAGGAAGTCATGGCATAAAGGTTGTGCCTGGCGAGGCACTCCAGAATCGCCTTATATTCCGCCGGTTTATTAAAACCCTTCCTCACGCTCTTGAGGTTGTCGGGGTCAATGGACTCGAGGCCCATGAAGATCCACTTGCCTCCGCTCTGTGCGATCAACGAGACCAGTTCCTCATCTCGCAGCAAGTTCATGCTGATCTGCGCCACCCAAGGAACCTGCGCACCCCGCGCGATGATTTCCCGCAACAGCGACTTGGTACGCTTGGGATTGATAGCGAAGTTGTCGTCGATGAAAAAGACCGCAATCTTTCCCTTCTGTCGCCTCCCCAGGGCCTTCAACTTCAAAAGTTCGTTGACGACGCTTTCATTTGAGCGGAAGCGGATGGAATCACCAAAGAACCCCGTCACGGTGCAGAACTCACATCCGTAAGGGCATCCCCGGCCGCACTCGATCGGTACCAGGTGAAAAGTCTGCCAGGTCATTCCAACCAGTGAAAGGATGCGACGGACAAGCGTTGGGAAGTGCCGGATGAGGTTGAACTGGTCAAGGTCCATGCGGTCCCAAGGAATCTCGGGATAATTCGCGAGCGAAGGCTTCACTTCATTGCCCGCTTCGTCCACAGGTGCATAAACTTCTTTCAGTGCACCACGCTGGGCATCGGCCACAATGCGCGGCCAGGTATAGTCCGCCTCACCGAGCGCTACGGAATCAGCATGGCGAGGGCCGCCGTCACGGCCCAGCGCTTCGTCGGGCACCCCGGTGACGTGTGGCCCCCCCATTACGACGGGGACACCTGCGGCGCGCACCACATCCGCCATCTCGTACGCTTTCCTGACCATGCGGGTCATGGCGCCAATCCCCACCAGCCCGATTTGATATTTCCTGAGGTATTGCACCAGCTCGGTTTTGTTCAAACGCTGCGCGTTGCCGTCCACCAGGAATACTTGGTGACCTGGAGGTGTGAGCGACTTCAGGAGAAACATCCAGAGGTGCGGCATGAAGTTATTGGCGATTCCGTTGTCCGGGTTGTACAGAAGAATGTTCATAATCCTTCGGCCTTTTGCCCTAGGCCAGAGTTTTCATTTTGGTATCCTGGGCAGGGACAATATACACCCAACCGGCTCGTTTGCGACAACACTATTTGCCATCTCCCTGCCCTCGTAAGACAGCGTGGCCTTCTGCCGAAAGCCTCATAGCCGCAACCAAAACGGCTTTCTCCGCGTTCTCTGTGCCTCTAAAGCCTTAACACCGAGAACACGGAGCCCCGCACCGGATGGTGCAGGGCGGAGGATCTCAGCGGCCTCTGTGTTGGGGCTCCTCTGGCCACAGAGAACACAGAGCCCCGCACCGGATGGTGCAGGGCGGAGGCACTGCGGGCACGAGGAGGAATCTCCCGATTGACAAAAGGCGTTAACCGCCGTGCCCCTGCTTTTTGGCCATCTCCGCGAAAACGGCCCTCCCGCGTCGCTCCATCTCCTCCGGCGAGACATCCTCTTGGTGAGCGCCGAGCGCCCAATGGTGGCCGAAGGGATCAACGATCTGGCCATAACGGTCGCCCCAGAACATGTCCGCCAGGGGCATGGTCACCGTCGCCCCGGCGGCGACTGCCTGGTTAAACAAGGAGTCCACGTCATCAACATAAATGTTCAGGACCACCGGGCTGCCGCCCAGGGTCTGCGGCGCAGGCGTCCCCATTCCCGGGAACTCGTCGGCCAGCAACAGATGGGAATCGCCGATCTTGAGGTGCGCGTGCATGACTTTGCCGTCCGGAGTGTAGTGGACGTCCAGCACCTCAGCTCGAAAGGCCTTTTTGTAAAACTCGATGGCCTTTGAAGCCGCTCGCACTGACAAATGCGGAGTGATCGTGTGCATACCCTCTTGGACCGCTTTCACATTTCCTGCCATTTCTCAACCTCCCCTTAATTACGTTAAATGGGGAGCGCCGAAGGCGTGAACCTCAGCGTCTCCCCCCTGCACGAGTACAATCGACCGGTGGCCATTCAGGGATGCCATCGAAGCCAGACATCGCCGCGTGGCCCGCGCAATGTTTTGTGATGCCTGCGAGTGCCCCGCTAAATCACAGCGACGGTTTCACGCCGCTCCGCCTTCAGCCGCTCGGCGGCGTGCGGGACAAAACTGAAGCTCAAATTCTCGCGTCTGAAATCTCCCATGCCTTGGTTTCTTGTTTGCGCGCCTGGCCGATTTCGAGTACCCTAAGGGTATGACCCAGAAGCAAAAGGCCCAGCTTGATGAAGTCGTCTGGGTCGACCCTGACCGGATGGGCGGCCAACCTTGCTTCAAAGGAACCCGCGTTCCTGTCCAGGCCCTCGTTGACCATATCGAAGGAAACTCAACTCTGGACGACTTCCTAAAAGGTTTCCCCTCGGTCAGCCGTGAACAGGCCATCCGATTCATTGAACTCGCCAAAGAGAATCTTCTGTCGTGCGTATCCTCCTAGACAGGCTGCGGGAAGACCCTTCACTGCTGTCATTCCGAGCGAAGCGAAGAATCTCGCACTGCCCGCTCAAGATAAACTGCGCGAAGAATCTCGCCCTGAGCATTTTCATGAACATACGAGATTCTTCGTCGTCCCGCAGGGCGGGACTCCTCAGAATGACAGCGCCCACGAGTTCTTCCGCAGCTGGCAGCGGCCCATGTCGCATCTCCCTGGTCAAACCATGACCGCGATAGGCCGCTCGGCTTTCAGCCGCTCGGCGGCATGGAGCGCGAAGTTTGCAGCCACGCCCACCACCCCTTTCCTGTGCCCGTATTTGTACATGGGCTGCTGCATTTCGGGATGCTCGGCTACGAAAACCCTCAGGTCCTCGAGGCTCACGCCGGCCTCGTCCAGCACCCTCTTCATTTCATTCTTGGCCCGGACCTTGGCTTCGCCAAGCGCCATCTGGACGCGGCTGTGCGCATTCACGTCCCCTTCCCCGGAGGTTTCAATAGGGATGAAGATCATATCCTCGAAGGTTGAGACGACCGCTGATTGCGCGCCGTCTGACTGCGTCGAAGGCATGCAGCCAAAAGGCTTCAAGCTGAGCACCATGTGGCAGAGGTCTTTGTTCGAGTAATAAATGTTCTTTGCGACTTCCAAGTGCCCTTCGCCTCCGCCCGCGCGGGAGTTGTCGAACGGGTGCCCAAGGCACTGTAGTTCGTATTGATCGGTCAGGTGGTGCGCAACGCTACCCAGGGCATCGATCAGCCGGTGGTACTCACGCTTGAATATGACTTCAGCCGCTGACAGCTTGGCGAGTTTCTGCTGGGAGGTCAGGTGGCTACCAAAAACTTTTGGCAGGTTCCACTTTGAAACGCCCTGCTGAATTAAATCCAGTCCACGCTCGTCCTTGATCTTCTGTTTGGCCTGGTGAATCATATACATGATCCAGGTTCCGACAGGTTCGACTAGAACCTGTGCGCCTTCTTTCTCCAGGAACTTGAACATGTTGAAGTTCCCATCGCCTTGGGTGGTCTGGGCCCAGAACTCACCGGTGACCTTTACGAGGGGTTCTACGCGGGTACGGTCCACCGGGATGGCGTTGAAGCGTTCGCGTACCGCGTTGAGTGCGGCGGTGTAGTCGTCACCATAAAGCTGGTTCAGGAACTTGCCAACGTATTCCGCCGTCCCTGCGAACCCTGTTTTGCCCAGCAGTGAGGCGAGTTTGCCCTCGAGCGTCCACGGTTGCTTCTTGCGCATGACCTCTTGAAGCAAGTCCATGCACTCGTCGAGTACGCGGTCGGTTTCGCCTGGGTTCACTTCATAAGGGCGGATCTGATAGGCAACGTCATTGATGATGTCGCCGATATTCATGGCATTCAGAATCCCGAGGAAGAAGTCGAGATTCATTTCCAGCCCAGCCTCGGCTTCCGCCTGGTTCAGGCCCCCGCTCTGCTGAAAGAGCAGCACTCGGAACCCCTCGAAACCGGAATTCCGCAGCGCCAGACGGTACTCGGCCTCATACATCCCGAAGCGGCATGGCCCGCAGGCGCCCGCCGTGATGAAGACGTAACGGTCGATGATTTCCTGCTTGCTCAGGCCTTTCTCTTCCAGGCTTTGGACGTATTCAACAAGATTCCCGACGGTGAAGTAAGTCGGGTTGCATTGGCCGTTGTTTCCGTACTCCTTGCCAAGTTGGAAAGCCTTTTTGTTGGGAACGGGCAACGCCTCGCATTTGTATCCCAAGCTTTCCAAAGCCCCGTGAATAAGCCTTTCGTGCTTCCAGGTGAGACCACCGAAAAGTATCCTGGTCCGGTCACGTTGGGATTTCGTGAAAGGGTTCTCAATGGGTTTATAAAAGTGCTGGGACAGGCGCTTCTCGAGGCCTGCTTCCTTTTCCAGTCGCCGACGCTCATCCTCTAGGCGCTGGCGGATCAACTCCTCTTTCGGGGAAATCTGAATCAATCCCCCACTCATCGTCGGAATCTCATTGAGAGGACTAGTGCTCATTCCTCACCTCGTTTCCAGAATTCCAGCCACGGATTGGCAGCTAGGCGGAACGTCTCCTGGTCACGTAAGACGCATTCGGCTAGCAGGCTGCGGGAAAACCCTCTCAGCATGTCATCCTGAGGAGTCCCGATCTCATCGGGACGACGAAGGATCCCTGTATTTGCTTGATTCCACAAATGCCTAGATTCTTCTCCCGCAAGGCGGGATCAGAATGACAGCCTTGGCGAGTTTTTCTGCAACCTCCTAGCCGAGTCAAAAGTTCGTTGATCAAGTCAGCCCCGACTTGTCGGGGCGAAAGAGGGTAGCCCACGGTCCCGCAGGGCGGGATGGGTATGGGAACCTCCCTCACCCCCGTCCCCTCTCCCGCCCGCGCGGGAGAGGGGTGTCCCGCTCTGCGGGACGGGGTGAGGGCCCATCTCCCCAGGGCTTGCGCCCTGGGCTACTATCTTTCGCCCCTACGAGGGCTTCGGAATGACCGCCCGAGGAGATATGACTTAATCAGCTAACTCCCGACTCGGGACACTAGCAAACGAGCTCGCATTCGCCACGGGCACTCCCTACTTACAAATTGATTTCAGATCAGCCCCGCATTGCGGAGGTACACACCTCCGACTGACGCAAGGCATTTTTCCGCGTCTGCGGGCCAAAGTAAACCGCCTTGCATTGAATGGTTATTCTTCGGACCTAAATTGGATACAACCGAAGCCGATTGGCAACAATTTGACTTTCAATTGGCAAGGGCCACGGACGACGTCGGCATTTGATGACATGCGGCGCAGGATAAGGCTAGGCCGCTGTGTTCATTTAGGAAGTCCAAGCTTGGGAAAATCGAGCTCTTTATTAACTTATGTCAATATCCTGGTGAGCAGTGAATTCCCTTCGACCCGAATTCGGAAGTCGGCAGCCGCCGTTCGAGTCGAATCACTTGATTCGATGCCCGTTCGAGGCAGATACCGGAGGAACAAAATGGTGCGGGGCCGGGCGTAGGGGCACGGCGCGCTGTGCCCCTACAAGTTGCAGATCACACCCACGCTAACTTCCGAATTCGTGTTCAACCGGGGATTTCGCCGAAGGTTTGGCCGAGAAGGGTAGCGGCGAGCGCTTTGTATCGCGATCCATGTTCCGGCGTGCGCAATGGTGGGCATGGTTGCGCGTCACGGACGTTTCGCGTTAGAGCAACTTTCTGGGGTTGAAAGAGCTAGCTGCAGAACTTGGGTAGGGGCCTCGATAAACCGCGCGGCATCGCCACATCTGCGTCAGCAGACATTAACGCCATCAAGAAAAACAGTTCCTCCCTCGATCGCGCAACAAGCAGAGCCGGCCAGCATGCACCTGACCGGCTCGCCCGCGGGAACTAGATCTCCGATTTTGGAAACGCGCTGGCCTCGTTAACCACGTTAGTAGACTGCCAGCACATTAGAAACAGTAACTACGCAATCGCCGGGAGCGTGGAAGCTAATTGTAATTGCGGCGATTGGATCGTCAGGCACCTTTACCGCTGAGAAAATGTCGTGGCCGGTGTCATCCCAAAGCTGAGGAATCGGGAGCCCCGCACTACCGTTCCAGTCGCTGTCGGGGGTCCACTGGCCCACTGTAGGAATAGGACTCGTAGGACCGGCAATCAGCGTGCCGTTGATAGTGGTGGTTTCTGTGTCGGTATCAAGCCTATCAAGGCGGCTAGCTCCGGTCTGTCCATCGGCGCCAATGTTATCCCACAACGCGGCGGTAGTGACTGGCGCGGGAAGGCTCAACGTGTAAGTGAACGGTGTTCCGCCATAGAAGGTAGTGGCCGTAAACCCTGCATCATAGATACCGACCGTGTAATCTCCGGTGCCTACGATGACCAGGGAAGCGCCCTCGGCAGCCGGGAAAACGGGGCCACTGACCCACGGGTCGCTCCCATCAGTAAGTGCACTCGCAATTGTTACCTGATAGGCTCCGTTACCCGTAGCTAGCCATCTGGGCACTTGGGCCCGATAGACAGCGATACCGGTACTGCCCCAGCACGGATCAGCACCTATTCCCAGCAAGGTCCCTTCCAGGGTGACTCGAGGAAGGCCAAAAAAACCAGGATTGGGAAATATGCGACTCAGGGAGGCTCTGGAAAGGTTCCTGGTCGGTGTCGGGGTGCTGAAAAGGATCGCCCAGTAGAGATAGGCATCCTGAACGCGGCCGACCACGCCACTGACGTGAAGTACGCCGGTGCCGCGATTGCGCAGAGCAATTCCACCGGTTCCGTATGAGGCGCCGGAGTAAGTCATAAACGGATCGATTGGGGGAGCGGATAATGCCGTGGAACTCACCGGGGCTTTGAAGCCCGCTCCGGGTGTTCCCAAAGCCCTGGTCTGTCCAGCGGCAGAAACAGAGCCTAACAACCCCACGGTCATTGCCAACACAACAAACCGGAGAAATGCACTGCAACTCAAACTGCATCGAATCGTATTGTTCATAACCCGCCTCCTTGGCAGAACGAAGTTAGTTTGCCTGTAAAGCCGACTTGTTTGGAAAAATTATTCCCCCAACGCAATATAGGATGAACCAAGGCTGGGAGGTTGTCAAGTGGAAGTCATGTGGAAAAAGTCATGGTAATCAATCGCCGGTAACAGACGTGGCGAGCTTCCGTGCGTGGCGCATAC
>Ga0208038_1000544_pt1 | contig 28808 bp, 41 predicted proteins | sample June2015DPH_16_1_FD_184714 | JGI IMG/M metagenome (GOLD analysis project Ga0208038, IMG submission 184714) | Peatland microbial communities from SPRUCE experiment site at the Marcell Experimental Forest, Minnesota, USA - June2015DPH_16_100... | ecosystem: Environmental > Terrestrial > Soil >...
AAATAGATTAAAAGAAAATAGATTAAAAGAAAATAGATTAAAAGAAAATAAGTCAAATAAATTGCCGAAATATCAAAATATGGAAGGGAGGTGAAAAACATGGAAGGGAGGTGAAAAACATGGAAGGGAGGTGAAAAACATGGAAGGGAGGTGAAAAACATGGAAGGGAGGTGAAAAACATGGAAATAACAATAATAGACAAAGAAGACATGAAGACAAGAAGAAAGAGAAAAGTCTTGACTAAGAAAAGTAAGAAAGAAAAAGAAGATCTAATAGAAAAATTAGATTTAAAAGGAAAGAAAGCAATTGAGTTTAAAAAGACAATTAGAATTCCTGTTCATTATGATGCTACAAAGGTAAAAATAGATATATTGAATAATCTGACTGCTAGAATAACTTATGGAATTAGGTTGATAAGTGAAGTAGTGTATGATTTAGTAAAAGATGTAGAAGGGACAGATGAAGAACTTAAATGTTTGAAATTAAATGTTATAGAAGAGAATGTCAATAATAGTGATATAATAGAGAAGACTGGATTACAATCAACATATATTCAACAATGTATCAATAAGGTTATTTTTTCATATAAATCATATGGGGATTTACATAAGAAGTGGGAAGGGAAGGTTGAAAGAGCTGAGGAGAGACTCGAAACGGCAAGAGACGATAAAGAATTGGAAAAGACTGAGAAATGGTTAGAAAAATTAAGAAAGAGAGAACCTTCGAAACCTGATTTTAGAGATAAGACACCATGTAGACTTGACTATAGGACTGGAAGTATAATTAAATGGAATGAAGGTAAGTTGTCAAAATTATGGATAAAGATATCTACCTTAGAAAAAGGGAAGACGATTTGCATACCATTGAATCCTAGTCAATATCATATGGATCAATTAAAAGATGTAGTAGTAGACGATTTTGAGATAATTAAAGGAGGTAATAGTAGAAAGAAAAAGAATAAAGGAAAATATTATATTCATATATCGATTACGAAAGTAGTAGAAGAAAAAGAAATAAATTCCGTCGGTGGAGTAGATCAAGGATTGAATAAATCCATAGCAGCAGTGCTGATAGGTCTTGACGATAAAGACCTGACTTTTCCACGAGAGGAGCAATTATTAGATTCGGCAAAAGTAGATCTTCTTGAAAAATACGATGATATAGTAGCGTCGCTTCAGGAAGCTAAGAAATGGGATAAGCTCAGATCTTTAAGAAATAAACGAGAAAATGTCTCTACATACCATGATTGGTGTCTTGCAAATAAAGTTGCAAGTTTCACTGAAGGTTCTTATTTAGCGATAGGAAATAGTAAGTTCAGACAAGATATGTTTAGAGGCAATGGAATGCCCACTCTTAGAAAGAGAATAGGCAAATGGACATATGGGAGACAGAGAAAATTCATATCTTTGAAAAGGGCTGAAATGGGATATCGTACTGAGCTAAGAGACGAATATGGTACGAGCAGAGAATGTTGCGAGTGTCATTCCAAGTTGACTAGAAGAAAGTATGAAGAAGGATTTTCGTATATTCTTTGTCATTCATGTGAGATTAAGAAAGATGCCGATACAAATGCTGCAAATGTAATTGCGACTCGATGCAGAGATGACATGCTAAAAGCAGGAGTGAGCACCGTGAAGAACGGTGTGAGCCTGTAAGATGGAAGCCCCCGCCTTCAGGCGGGGAGAGTTCACTAGAAAAATTTAAGGAAGTTGTTGCTGATCCAGACATAGTCATGGACAATAGAATAACAGACATAATAGTAGAGTTTCTGAGGAAAAGCCTGGTTGTCAGATAGGCGAAAAGTACGTAAACAGATTGTAGAAAACACCAAGCGACAAGACATTTGTCCGTTTGCGTTTTTGTTCTATCGCATCACGCCATAATACGTCTTTTTTACATCGGGGCATGTCTGCTAAGAAAAGCTTATATATTTATGCGTCGTAGTACATCTAACATAGTGAAGATGTTCCTCGGAGGTTGTAGGGCAGATAGAACATAATACATTGGATAAAGTTGATACAATCTACACGTATTGTCATAGATGTCACGGAGAATATAATGGTAAATAGAAAAATCGAAGGAGTAGAACATCACGAGGGAAACATTCTTAAAGATAGAGTATGTACAGTCTGTGGAGAAAAATTCGATGTGAAATTAGGAAAAGGGGGTACTGTCCCAATTCAATTCTTTTTTTCAAGAAATCTTGGAAAATCTCTTGGGTCAGACAATGATGAATATTGGGAATGTGAAACTTGTAGTGGATACACGTATGACAGAATGAAAGAGTGGATGATAAAAAATTGGGGAGAAAGATGTCTTGACTACTGCGAAGAGTGCTCATTGTGTCAAGCTTGGAAATATTTCGACTTTATATTTAAATGGACCTTGGAAGGCGAGGAATAGTAGACAAGTTAAAAAACGACAAATGGTGAAATAGCAAGGATGTTATTAAAATTACTTGGTGGTAGAAACTCTATAACAGATTTAGAAAACGTTGTAGAGAAACTGAGAGCGATATCAGTTTTTATACCGGCACTGATTTCCACAATATAGATATAGAAGATGCTGCAGATAAGCTAAGATAGTATAGGGATACACTAGAAAAACTTGAAGATGAACATGGTAAATGAAAATAACAAACCTTATATAGGAATTACGGGAATAACGTGTACAGATGACGTAGAAGTCATAAAAAAAGCTCTCGGAGACTCGTATGGAATGTATGGGATATTGGTATCTCGCAACACCTTGAAAAATGGAAAACCTCACAGAGGCAGATATCCAAATATCAGCTATCTTAAAGATATATTTAGGGTAATGCCAGAAAATGCTCTTCGAGCAGTACATTACAACTCTGAGCGTGCTGACTATCTCAGCAAAGACGTCAATGAAATTGTCCAACTTACAGACAGTCTTTGTAATTGTATACAATTAAACATTGAGTATCCTCCACTTGACCAGGTGATAAAAATAAAAAATGAAAATAACGATCTAAAAATAATATTTCAACTAGGGAAAAACTCAATGAATGGAAATGCGTACAAAAAGGTAGCATTAAAGATGGCTCCATATGTCCCATATATAGATTATATATTAATAGATGCGTCTCAAGGTGCAGGAATAGAGCTAAAGATATTAGATACACTTGAGTTTGCCAAACCTTTGAAAAATCTAAAGACTTTAACATTTGCCGGAGGGTTAGATGGATTCAATATATACAAGTTCATATCTCTGGTAGAAGACTTCGGTGCAAGCATAGATGCGGAGGGAAAGTTGATGAATGACAATGACACACTTGACCACGAAAAGATAAGATCTTATGTACGAGCGGCGAAAACTATAAAAGGTTTCAAACAAGAAGTGAAAGGTTGCGAAACGGAAAGTAATGAGTTGTTAAAACTGTTCATAGAAGGAAGATGATACAATGATAAATAATGGATCTATGATTATAGAACAAGCGTTTGCAAAAGAGATAGGTATTAGTGTATATGTCGCGATGAAGATTCTCAACGCTGCAGGAATATCTACAGAGGAAATATCTGATATCACAAGCGTGTGCAAAAATACACTTGTAGAAGAAATAGAAAAGAGAGATGTTCCGTACGAAGTCAGATTTTTGCTGCTCAGTCTTGTATTATGTCGAATGCTCAAAATTTCTACAGAGTTCCATAATGAATATATGAAATCTGTAGAAGAACGGTTAAAAGTATCCAAAGATATATTGGATGGTAAAGGTAACATATATCCAGACATAGAACTTGCAAAGAATCCGTGATGACATCATGATAAAAGACGTATGATGATAAGAAATATATGATAGTGACAAATAGAGAATATGTTGTCAGAAGAGCGATGTCAAATATGGTTCTAGCATTAGAAAACAAAAGATTGGTATTCGTCGGAGGAAAAGGCGGAGTTGGGAAGACGACAGTCAGTTCTACGATAGCTTTACATCTATCAGAAAGATTGGCACAAACAGGACAGAGAGGAAAGATATTGTTGTTTTCAACAGATCCTGCTCACTCTATAAGCGACTCGTTCAATATAAAAATTGGAGATACACCAACTAGAATAACAAACACTCTGGACGCAATTGAAATAGATACTGATCAACTGATGGGAGAATTCAAGGGCACAAATCAAGGTGTAATTAGAGAGTTGCTTACAAAGACTATCAACTTAAATGAAAAAGAGGCAGAACACGCAATGGATCTGACTATACCAGCAATAGACGAATTTATGTCTCTGGTAAAATTGTCAGAGTTTATAGATAACAACACATACAGAACTATATGTGTTGATACAGCCCCTACTGGACATACTTTAAGACTGTTGGGAGCGCCAAATGTTGTAAATAGCTGGCTAATGTTCTTTTCAGGATTGCATAATAGATATAAAGGTATAATGAAACTGATGGGGACAAGAACTGGCGACATAGATACATTTATAAAAAACTTGAGTAAGAACATATATCGAGCGCATGTACTGATTACAGATGAGGACAAAACGGAATTTGTAATAGTAACCATTCCTGACTTAATGGCAATAGAAGAAACTAAAAGACTGGTCATAAGTCTATATAGTGCCGGAGTAAAAATCAATAATATGGTGATCAATAACATTCAGTCAAGTATTGACTGTGCATTTTGTAAGGCAAGAAGAAATCACCAAAACATATACATAAATATGGTTGATACAATGTACCCAGATATCAATAGGATATACGTGCCATTATTTGCAGAAGACATAAGTGGAATGCCACATTTGAAAGCATTTGAGAATATATTATTTAGCTAGGTTTTGACAATGTATGCAAGAAGAGGAAGAAATAACACGAAAAATGAATGTCGGAAGACAAAACGAATCGGTACCAGAAGAAAACGTAACACAAAAAATGAGTTATCTAAGACAAGGAGAATTGTCGCAAGAGACAGACGTCCTACAAAAAGAGTTTATACAAAAACATAGAATACGGAAAGAAGTAAGTATCCACAACAATGATAAAGATATCAAATTTAAGATTCGTAATACTGTACGATAAACTATGGTTTACAACCGTTACTATGAAAGAAAGACTAATGAAAGTTTTAGGAAACTGATCAACAAAAAAGGAGAACAAAAATGGAAAGAAAGTCCTATCCTGAAATATTGCACAATATATGTACAGAGTTTGGCCACGGAGAAAAAAGTAGAGTGGAAACGTTCGAAAAAGCTATAATATCTTTAATAGATCAAATAGTAACAGACGAAAAAAAGAAATTATTACCAAACGAAAATTCTCCAAAAGATGAACATTATCTAAGAAATAACGATATAAAAAATGATTGCGATAGTTGTTCCAGACACGACATTATTGTCGGCTGTACGCTAAAACACAGGAACAAATGTATTATCGATGGAAAATATACTAAATATAGAAGAGGGCATCTTTTACCTTGTGATAAATGCAAAACATATAGTGTTGTCACAAAGATAGACAGAATTGCTGACAGCAATAAGAATAACGCACCAAGACCTGCGATAAAGTTCATATGTCTAAAATGCAAAGATTATCCAACAATAAATAAAGGAATATTCAAAGGATATGAACTTAGAGGCATGGAATTCACTGAAAAATATCTGCGTATGTGCAAACAAAGGGCAGAACAAAAGCAATGTTTGCAAGAGGCAGAACAAAAGCAATGTTTGCAAGAGGCAAAGTCTACAGAAGAACATGAGGAAACAATTAAATCTGTCGAAAAAACAGTTGAAACGGCTATTGGAGATAGAAGTGATCAGATGTCTGTACAAAACCAAACATCCATGGAACTGTCTCAAAACGCACAACAGACAGATCCAGAAATTGAAATAGTAGCCATTTCAGGGTAAAAACGATATTAAAAGAAAACTTGAAAATATTGGAGGGTGTGCAAAGTGAGTTATAAGTTTGAGTTGATATGTCTATCGTGGGAATGTGAAGGACAGTCTATCAAATCATACGAAGGTATGAAACAGGCGTACGAAGATTTGGGAAATATAGGAGAGTGTCCTGAGTGTGGGCAAGAGTTCAAGATAACGGAAAATCATATTTTTGTTAGAGGAACTGGAACAGAAATTTCCAGGAATCTTGGAAGCTTGGAAAAACCGTGTATAATACACAAAACTATCATGACAACGTTTAACGATAGCGATCTAGGTAATGTAATCAGAGCTGTAGAATTCGCCGCGTTCAAACATCGTAACCAGAGAAGAAAGGGAAAGGACAAGCTACCATATATTAACCATCCAATAGAAGGTTTGAGTATACTATGGAGAATAGGAAAGGTAAGATATATTCCTGTATTAGTTGCAATAATTATACACGATCTCATTGAGGACACAGATACCAAACCTGAAGAGATATTCTCACTCTTTGGTCAAGAAGTATTGGACCTTGTAATAGAGGTTACTGATGACAAGAGCTTACCAAAGGCAGAAAGAAAACGACTACAGATAGAAGATGCTAAAGACACGTCGTTTGGGGCAAGACTCATAAAAATAGCAGATAAAATTAGCAATGTAAATTCTTGGCCAGATTGGCCAAAAGAAAGATTTATTGAGTACCTAGACTGGACAGAAAAGGTCATGGAAGGACTGAGAGGCACAAATCAAGAACTAGAGGATTACTACGACTTATCCTTAAATAGAACCAGAGAAAAGGTTGCCAATGAGAATACAGACGAATAAGAAATAATCAGTCAGGAGAAGTATGACGATTCGGAGTAGGTAATAGTTGAAATAGTTAACAATGAAAAATTGCTCAGGAGAAATAAAATATGGATGAATTTGAAAGAGACAGATTAAGAGGTGGAATGACGAGAGATAGGGATCTTATTATAGCTCAGAACCAATTCGCCTTTGTATTGGACAAGACAAAAGGGATTATCGGTGTTTGCGTAGGGCCATTTAAGACGTCATTGGCTGGTACTGATCAGCCTGTAAAATATGATGACGAAAAAAGAGAATTTGTAGAATGCGATATTCAGGTTGCCATTAAACAATTCCCAGTTGCAAAAGATGGTTCGTATTTAGTGCTGGAAAATCCTGCAAGAGAAGACAAACATCCTAAACAAGGATCTAGCGGAATGGAAGAACTTGACTATGGTCGTAAAGTTAATATAAGAGGACCAATAACATTTCCTCTATGGGCAGGACAGGTTGCAAAAGTTATTCCAGGGCATGATCTAAAATCCAACGAATATTTGCTTGTTCGTGTTTACAATGAAGAAGAAGCAACAAAAAATTGGAATGAAGCAGTTATCAAACCTTCAAATGTTACTGTTAGTAAGGAAGATACAGAAATAAAAGTTGAAAATAAAGATATAAATACGTCAGAAGAAGACAAAGAGAATAAAAGTATAAAAGAAAAAGAGATACCTAAACCAGATCTTACCACAGGGAAACAACTAACAATAAAGGGTACTGAAGTATCTTTCTATATTCCCCCAACTGGCATTGAAGTATTGCCAGAAAGAGATGATATCAAAAGTGTCAACGATAGCTTTGTCCGCAAAGCGGTAACTCTAGAGAGGCTTGAATATTGTATTCTCCTCGATGAAGATGGGAATAAAAGATATGTAAGAGGTCCTGCCGTGGTATTCCCTAAGCCAACTGAAATATTTATTACAGAGAACAACTCCAAAAAGTTTCGTGCTATAGAACTGAATGAGATATCTGGGTTATATATCAAGATCATAGCGGATTACAAAGATGAAGATGAAAAAGACCATAAAGTTGGAGAAGAATTATTTATAACGGGAAAGGACCATATGATATATTACCCGAGGCCTGAACATGCTATAGTGAAGTATGACGGTAATGAGAAAATTCACTCTATAGCCATCCCTGTTGGTGAGGCTCGTTATGTATTGAACAGGTTAAGTGGAGAAATATCTCTGAAAAAAGGTCCAGCTATGTTCTTGCCGGACCCTAGAACAGAGGTAATAGTACGAAGAATTATCGATCCTAAGATTGCCTCAGTATGGTTCCCAGGAAATGATGAAGCATTGGAATATAATAAAATGATGATGTCTGTCACACGCAGCAAGAGAGCAGATGAATTTGTCACAGAGCGCGACGCGATGAGAGATGTCAGATCTTTATCAGGAAATGTCATCCAAGGTTACAATCATACAACAATTGGATTGGGAATTTCTCAAGAAAAATTTGCTGGAGACTATATAGACAGAAAAACAACGTTCACTCCTCCTAGAACGATAACGCTTGATACCAAATATTCCGGAGCGGTAAGTATTGACATTTGGACAGGATATGCAATACTAATAATAGGCAAGGGAGGAAGTCGCCGTGTTGTCGTTGGTCCAAAAACTGTACTTCTTGAGTATGATGAATCTCTCGGTATAATGGAGCTGTCAACTGGCAAACCTAAGAGCGATGATAAATTAATTAAGACAGCATATCTGAGAGTAACAAACAACAAAGTGTCAGACATAATTACTGTAGAAACCAGAGACCTTGTCAAGGTTGAGGTACGACTGTCGTACCTTGTCAACTTTGTTGGCGATCCTGAAAAGTGGTTCGATGTCGAGAATTATGTTAAATTGCTAACTCAGCATTTGAGGTCAGTTGTCAACAATGCAATCAAGAAGAAGGGAATTGAAGAATTCTATGACAGCTCAACCGATATAATAAGGAATACCGTGCTAGGTATTTCCAATGGGACAACTGAAAGACCTGGACATTTGTTCAAAGAGAACGGAATGCATATCTACGATGTGGAAGTGCTTAGTGTTAGAATTACAGACGATACTATTGCAACAAGCCTGGTCAAAGCGCAAAGGGATGTCGTTTCCCAAACTCTTGATCTTGCTGCAAAAAGAAGAGATCTTGAGGCTGTCAAAGAAAAAGAGAAGATAACTCAAGAGATAGCTATTCTTAGAAATACCACAAAGATTGAAGATTTCAAGCTGACTATAAAAGAGACTGAGGAAGGGTTCAATGCCAGAAGAAGCAAGCTTGATGCAGATCTTAAAGAGAAGAGTATAGACATAGAGATCAACAAGGCCAAACTTGAAAAAGAGAAGAATAGCGCTGACCAAGAACTAGAAATCTATACCAGTAAACAGAAGCTAGAACTTGAAAGAATTAAAGAGGAAACAGAAAAAGTTGTATCAATATTGAAAGCAATACAACCAGAATTGATTGCCACAATGAAGACAATGGGCAATCAAGAACTTGCCAAAGTTTTGGCACAGAATCTTCCAAAGGCCGCAGGATCTTTCGGTTTGTTGACAAACAAAGGTGGAATAGATTCATTAATAAGTATGGTTAAGGGTACACCTCTTGAGGATGGTATTGCGTCTCTTCTTGGCATAGACAATGATAAACAAGAAAATAAAGACAACAAGGTGCAAATAAAATAAAAGTGTGCAGAATAAGAATATGCAAAACAAGAGTATATAAAGTAAGAATATGCAAAACAAGAGTATATAAAGTAAGAATATGCAAAACAAGAGTATATAAAGTAAGAATATGCAAAACAAGAGTATATAAAGTAAGAATATGCAAAACAAGAGTATATAAAGTAAGAATATGCAAAACAAGAGTATATAAAGTAAGAATATATGGAGATGAAAAATAAATGGCGAATGCAAACACACCAATACTTCCTATTGCGCCAGTTGAGCGCATAGTCAGAAAGGCAGGAGCAGAAAGAGTGTCAGAAGACGCAGGTATAGAACTTGCAAAGGTTCTCGAAGAACATGGTATAGAAATAGCAAGGGAGGCAATATCCCTTGCAAAACACGCGAAAAGAACAACAGTTAAAGAAGAAGATATTAGACTTGCCAGCGAAAGATTAAAGAAATATGGCGAAAAACTTAAATCTACAAGTGAATCTGGAGACGCAACTTCTATTCTTAGCATGATGAAGTGACACGTATGTATATTGACACATAAAACATGAAATTTGACAAAATTTTAGTTGTGGATATTGAATCTACTTGCTGGAAAGAACCTAAAACATATGATATAAGTGAGATAATAGAAATTGGCATATCTCCTATTGATACAAAATCAGGAAGTATTCTAGATTCAAGAAGCATTATTGTCAGACCTGAACATTCTGAAGTGTCTGAATTTTGTACCAAATTGACGACTCTTACACAAGAAGATGTTGATGCTGGCATATCTTTTAAAGAAGCGTGCGATATACTTGTTAACGAGTATCATTCCAAAAAGTATATATGGGCATCATATGGTTATTTCGACAAGGGCCAGTTTGTGGAACAATGTGAAAGAGAGGATATAGAATACCCATTTTCCAAAGCTCATATTAACGTAAAAATGCTGTTTGCGTTGAAATATTCTCTGATAAAAGATGTTGGAATGATGAAGGCTCTAAAACTGTTAAATATACCACTTATTGGAACTCATCATAGAGGGGTGGACGACTCTAGAAACGTTGCCAATATTCTATCTAGAATACTCTTCAACAATGCGGTGTAAACTATGAAACTTAAACAAATCTTTATAGATGAAGAAGACAAGGAAAAGCTTCACGAGTTAGGCGAAAAAATATTGCAAGCTAAGAAGTTGACACAGGAAATAACAGAGTTTTTTGTAACAAATGACAAGACCAACTATGTTGATACGGAACAATTGTTAAGCATCGTCCATCTTTATATCAAAGGAGAATCTCCTGACTACATAGGAGAACAGGTATTGCAAGATGACGGAGAGCCGATAAAAAGACTATTGAAACTGATGGGTATAGACGAAAAGTAGATATTTTATGGAGATTTACTTTCATGGAAGGTTTATAGTATGACAGACAAAATGACACCTATTATGAAAAAGATACTTGAGTCATTGTCAGAAAATCCTAAAACAGACTCAGAACTCCTTGGAACAATTCCTGATTTTTCATTAGAACTATTAGGAAAACTTAGAGAATTAGATGCAATAGACCATATGGGTCATCTAGTATATATCACGTCCGTTGGGAGAAATATGCTGAATAGCACAAATTGTGACACATGAAAATATAGGAGATATGTCATGAGTAAGAATGATAAAGATGATGTAGTTGGTGCACATAAATATAGCGCCAATCATAAAGCTAAACTATTTAAGGATAAAAAATGCGGCTGTTTTCACTGTATGAAAATATTCTCTCCATCAGAAATCACTGATTGGATAGATGACGACTCTGACAAGACGGCTCTTTGTCCACATTGTGGTATTGACGCCATAATTGGAGAAAGTTCTGGTTTTCCTATAACAAAAGAATTTTTAGAGAAGATGCATGAACATTGGTTTCTTATTGTATATTGACAAAAATGATATATAATGCATTATGAAAAATTTGGAGAAATGTAAAATGTCTGAGCTAAGAATACTTGGAATAGGTGGAGACGTTAAAATATCTTGGGATAGTAGAAATGAAATGGAAACTGCTGTTGCAAAGGAAACATTCGATAAGAGAATAAAAGATGGCTGGTCTGCATTCAGAGAAAAAATAGGAATAAAAGGAGATAAAATAAAAATTTTCGACCCTGATGCAGAACGTGTTATCCTCGTTCCTCCAATTTCCGGAGGATAAGAATATTAACATAAAGGAGAATGTGGCGATATGAATCAATGTTTTACTACTGCCTGCGACACAGGAACTTGTAGCGGTTATTATGACGATTATTGGTACAGAAACTCAACAACTGCCGCTAGTGCAAGTTACAACAATTGGAGTAACATATCTGTACAGACTGGTACAACGTCTTCATCGATACCATACTATGGGATACATACAGGCACTGCATACAACATTCCGTATATATATCCGTATGCACAAAGTGAAAAAACTCAAGAAAAGCCAAGTGAACAGGAATTGTTAAGACGAAGAGAGGAAAGATCCAAGACAGAAGCGGCTGCAAAAAAGACACGGGAAGATTTTGCAGAAGCAGAAGGAAAGGCAAGACTTCTGTTGTTGGAATATATTGATAATGAAAATAGACAAAGATTGCTGGACAAAAAGCCATTAGAGGTATCATCAAGACTGTTTGGAGATATAAAGTATCATATACCTATATCAAATGGAAGAATCAAGGCATGGAAAGAAAACAATGTAGTCACAGAGCTATGTTTATCAGTGAGAGAATCAGGATGCTTACCTACTGATGATATTGTACTAACAAAATTGTTGCACGTTCTTTATGATGAGGAGAATATGTTGAGAACTGCTAATCATTTTGATACAAAAGAAAATTTACTTGCTAGGCTAAACTAGCAAATAATTATAAACTGGAAAAAGAGTTGTGTGCATTTGATACATGTGCAGAAAAATGAAAATTGAAAAGATACAAATGAAAAAAGGAGACTTCAAATAATGATAAGTGGAATGTTGCCAAACAATACCATATGGTGGTTGTCGACAAATGGTCAAAAAATATGGATAGAAAGTAAAGACTTAGAACAGGATAAATTCAAGGAAAAAGGTTACAATGTAAAACGAGATACAATTTTTCATACCGGACAGGCTGTAGGAGAACTGACTACAAGTAGACTCGAAAGTAGAAAAAGAAAAGACGCGTGGATTGTAAAGGTGGAGTCTGTCATAGATATATATCCTGAGCTAGTGGAAGAGATCCGTAAAAAAGAGGTAGAAAATAAGAAAAAGAAAAGAGATCTGACATCTAAAAATGTGAGGAGAGCAGTACCGAAGGCGTTCATCGCCAGAGAAGTTCCAAAAAAGGAGCCTGCAAAGACTGACAGTGTGCCAGATAAAAACGTAGAAATTAAAGATGTAGACAAACTCAAAGATACAAACGCATACAAATATGTGAACACTTCCAAAGACATAAATGCGATCAAAGATGAGAATGTATCTAAGGATACTATGGATCATGATAGTGATAAAGAACCTAGAAACATTAAAGAACCTAAAAAGGACAGTTTTGATGTTAATGACCCGTACGTATTGTGGATAAAAGAAGAGGTTGAAAAAAGCCCAGATGGAATAAAGATGTCATTTCCATCTATAAAAGAAAAAATGGGTGACGAGTTTATGAATATGCATGATTTGAGAATCTTTTTTGGGTTACAAAAGATATTGTCAAACGTTGGCATTAAAGTAGAACAAGGATATAAGGCAAGAGAACACGCTATCGTGATGAAGAAGATTTCATGATAACAGAAAATTAAATAGAATGAAATATAGGAGGAAATAACATGGGAGAAGCAAAAGAAGGCATGAAACTATTTATAACAGTAGCTATTATAGCATTTCTGCTATTTGGACTGATTGTTGCGTTGAACATGGCAGGTCTTATTACATTACCAGCTTTCTTATCTCTGGAGAGACATGCATACAAAAATAGTTACCAATACTCTGAAGCGAAACAGACAGAGTTGCTGAGCTTCATTTCTGACTATGATGGTTTAGAAACAAAGAAACAGGAATACATGGCCGGAAATACGAATGGGACATATGACAAAATTATTGACGATATAGAAATACAACAAAAAGTGTTGGCTGACAATATTCGTAATGAAGCTGAAAAAGTCCCAGATCAGAGCGAATTGCCAAAATCTGTGAGACAATTCATAATAGATCATCAGAGATAATGAAATTGATATACAAAAATATATGGAGATAAAATATGAACAATAAATATTTATGTGTTATGCTCATAGTACTTTTGTCAGTAAGCGTACTTGGTTGTACGGATACTGCTGAAACAAAAGATGCAGCAACAGTCGATCAACAACAGAAACAATACCAAATTTCACAACCTGTCCCTCTGTTTGATTGGAGCTTAGAGCGTCAGTTGGCAATAGAACTATACCAAGCAAGAAATGAAAAAGTTGCTACTCATACAGTATGGCGCGCAGATTCTGGCATGATTGAAGGAGATTGTCCCAGTGTAGGGTATCCTTTGCCATATGATGTACAATTGACTAATCCTCTTCGTACAGCATATACAAGCGGTGGCAGTGCTGTCATTGAACAAGCAGAACCAAATGGATTATTTTCTAGTAAGGCTACGTCAGCCACTTGGGTAAGATGTGTAACAAAGGTCAACGGACAAGTTATGGAGTCCCCAGTTTATATAGAAGGCAAAGTGACAGCATATCCATACCCACTTGATGTAAACTATACGACAAATCGCGTTAAACCGATTGAAAATGTAATGCCATCAGTGGTGATAAATGGCAACTCTTCTGTACCGAAGTAACCAATATTGTCTGATTAGATCAGAAACATATGAAAGAAGGGATATCAATGCGCATTGCCACACATTTAATAAAGATAAAGGGAAAGATTGACAAAGATATATGGACAGAAGAAAAACTCAAGACCTATGTAGAATCAAAAATAGATAGTGAAACACAAAGCCTTTACCATGCAGATCTCGAACTATTTAGAGTTAAGGAAGAAGTTGCCGATGTATGGATATTTATTAGTGTATTGCCGCCAGAAGTTTCAAAAGATATTATCTGCAAATGGCTCAACAATCACATCAAAGAAGATGGGATCTCTGTAACAAGTTTAGATATCGAAAAACGGTTCGACTTAACCAACCAAAAAGAGACATTTGTGACACTTATATGAATGTCGGCTAAAGACAGCAAAATGTTATCAGTATTGCCAGTAGTTTTGACAGAACAGGGAGAAATATAATGAACATAAAACTTGTATCTGATGAGGATATATCGAGCAAAACGTGTGGTATAGAAAGCGTAACCGAAAAACGTTCATGTGAGTTAGAAGCCCTCTTTAGACATATTATTGAATATTTCCAGGAACACAATCCAAATCCAACAACAGAACTTAGATACGAAAGTCCATATCAGCTATTAGTAGCCGTGATATTGTCTGCCAGATGTACAGATAAACGTGTCAACAGCGTTACCCAAAAATTATTTGAAAAATATCCAACTCCTGATTCTCTTTCTAAGGCTACGCCTGAAGATGTTTACCAGTATATAAGCAGCATCACGTTTCCCAATAACAAAAGTGATTATCTTGTAGGAATGGCAAAGGTTCTTGTTACTAAATATGGCGGTAACATTCCAATAGATGAAAGCAAATTGCAAAAGTTACCTGGAGTAGGTAAAAAGACTGCAAGCGTTATATTGGCAACCCTTGCCAATATGCCAACAATTGCTGTTGATACACATGTGACAAGGGTTTCAGATAGAATAGGATTATCGACAAATGCCAACACACCGTTGGAAACTGCGAAACAGCTTTCCCTATATACACCCAAAAATGTCATGTCGAAGATGAGTCATTGGTTAGTACTTCATGGTAGATATGTGTGCAAAGCAAGAAGTCCTGAATGTGGACAATGCGGAATTAGAGAATTTTGCAGATATAACAACACTATCAATACTGTCAAAAGAGATTGATGACATGGGAACATATGGATATTTTGCACGAAAGGAGTGTCACAAGTGATATATAGAAAAGTAGGAGAGCCGACATGGAAGAGACAAGGATTTATTTCTAGAAACGAATATTATGAGCATTTGGCAAACGATAAAGGATTCAAATCTCTCAATGAATATCACAAACATCTTGTTAAGCTGAAAGGATTCGAGTCTCTTACTGCATACCAGAAACATTTGGCCAAACAGAAAGGATTCGATTCGCACACTGCATATCAAGATTATTTGAATAAGAGAAAAGGATTTGAATCTAAATACAAGTATCAAAAACACTTGGCAGAACAGAAAGAAAAACTTATGCTAGAAAAACGATGTATTGAGAACAGCACGGGCTAAGCAGATGCTGCATGACAGCTTCACAGACATATGCATATTAACGTGTCTATATAGCATCTGAACTAAGTCTTGCGTATTCTTACTCTATCGCAATACATTCTTTTAGTTATTATGTGCTATCTTTGCTAACATCACACAAACGCAGGAATAGACCAAAAATGATATTAGACGACATATGGTATGTTAGAATACTTGGAAGACACAAACACAAATATATGAGAATAGATGATGGACATGTAGAGATGCAAATATATGGAAATGGCTCCTATATAGTCGTATATCAAAGACACCAGTGTACAATATGTAAAAAGATTGTTGGACTGGATGACTGGCAAATAAAGGATTTACCAGCCGAAATGCTGTATGAGAAAATTTGTGAAACTGATGTCAAAAGGATGACATGATGAAAGGTGACAACGAGATCCCTGTGGGAATCTTGATATCGGTATCGCTATACGCTATGTACATATATACGATGAGTAAATTTTGACTCTATTACAAAACAGGAATCAAAGAATAACGAGGAAAACATGACAAAAGCAGAAAACATGACAACGAAAGAAAAAATTACAGAAAACAATATCAAAGATAAATCTAAGAATATTACAACTGGAACTATTGGCCAAGAAAACATGACAAAAGTAGAAAAAATGACTGACCATATAATTGAAAAATTTGGAGTACGTACAGATATATTTAAATCTGGAGGACGATGGTCTGTAATGTCGGAAAATAGGTACAATATGGACGGCATAAAAATGAAAGAAATAAGAGAATATGTAACTTCTCATTCCGAGGAATTAGAAGAAGATGATAACATATGAAGTTTGCAATAATGAGCAAAAGTGGTGATGTAAAAAGGATATCAGAAGTGCTTACGATGTTCGATATAGATATAGATGACAACAAGCCGGACTTTGTCATTGCTCACGGCGGAGATGGTACTATATTAAGAGCAGAGCGCAAATACCCAAGTGTTCCAAAAATAACTATTCGTGCAAGTCATGGAGGATTCAAACATAACTATACAGAACAGGACCTTGAAGACGTTATCATCAAGATAGACAATGGCACATATAAAATAAGAGAAGAAACTAAACTCGAAACCACGTTCCAAGGGAAAAAATATCTATCCCTTAATGAGGTACAGATTCACAATGCGTCTCCTATCAAGGCTATAAGATTCTCAATTTACATGGATAGCTTGCCACTATTTGAGAATATAATAGGTGATGGAGCAGTAATAGCCACACCATTTGGTTCATCTGGATATTTCTCGTCTATTGGAGGAGAAAAGTTTAGCAAGGGCATTGGTATCGGTCTTAACAATCCGTTCAACGTCAAATTCAAACCTATAGTAATTGACGACAGCCCTGAGATTTATATAGAAATACTTCGTGACAATGGACTATTGCTATTCGATAACAATGAAAACATAATAACAGTGAAAAGAGGGGACAAAATAAAGGTGGAAACATCAAAAAACGCTGCAAAATTTGTAGCGTAGGGACTAAAGCTATCATACAGACAAAATTGTTAACAAAGGTCTAAGACAGACAAGTCTGACAGGCTGCAAGAATTAAGCTGTCTGCAGACAACAATACCAACAGGATATATATGAACATAAAGACTAAAAATCAATAAGAAATTGGTGTAAAGTGTGGATATAAAAAATGAATGTAGAAAACGAATGTAAAAAGTGGACACAAAAAGTGGATTCAAAAAATGAAAATAGAAAACGAATATAAAAAGTGGATAAGATAGGAAGTGAAAATATGAATTCGTTCGCCGTAGTTAGAGCAGACGATATGGACAAAGTTCGTGTCGCTCTATGTGACCTGGTAAGATATGCCCATTTGACATTTGATGGCAAGGCTAGAAAACTCGAACCTGCTTTTGCAGATGATATTCTGGTTCATGTCATGAAAAGCTCATTAAAGGCTCATTGTGAAGCCGCATGTATAGTATCGTTGAATGAGGAGGCAAGCGCCGCCATAGGAAGGCTCAGAAAGACACATCCCCCTGCTCACGTGATAATAGTGTCTGGGCGCCATGATATATACTATGAGTTGGTAAATTATATACATACATTACCTGAGATAGAAGTAAACGTCAATCCAGACGTATATGGACATACCGCACAAGGAGCTCAACTGTGTAGATCGTAGAATACGGAACATAGCCATAACAGTTACCCGTTATGGTTGTGTTCATTTTTAGAATATTGAGACATTTTACCAACATTATATTAAGACGCGAATTTAAAATAGGAGAATAAAATATTTAATAGATAGATTTTATCAATATTATACTAAAATATGAATTCAAAATAGGAGAATAAAATATTTAATAGATAGATTTTATCAATATTATACTAAAATATGAATTCAAAATAGGAGAATAAAATATGATGCAAGATACAAAGCAAGAAAGAGATATATGGTCAGAAAGAGACAGAAGAAATAATAGACCTGCGCAAGACAATACGCTCGCACAAGACGAAAAATCCACACAAAATGTAAAGGAAATAGTTAAAGGATTTGTAGGTAGAAATGTGACTATAGCAATTAGAGGTAAAAAAACATTAAGTGGAAAATTGGAATCTGTATCCAATTATGAACTTCTTCTTACGGTGAAACAGGCACCTGTGTTAGTAATGAAACATGCAATAGATTATATTGAACTGGTCACGACACCTTGACGATTCACAAAAAGTTGAGAATGTGCATATTGGCACTTGTGTCAATAGCGTGCCAATAACATGACATCAGTTTTCTTATGGAACAAATGAAACAAAGGATAATGGTTACACATGTTTGGAACCGAAGATTTGATATTAATATTGATAGTAGCTTTGCTGTTATTTGGACCTAACAAACTTCCAGAATTAGCAAGATCTCTTGGTAAGTCTGCTAAAGAGTTCAAAAGTGCGCAGATGGAACTAAATAGCGGAATAAACAATTTGAAAGATCGCCAAGTGAAAGAACATCAAGATGGAAGAGATGAAAAGATCATTAGATTAGCTGTAGAAATGGGAATAGATATAAAGGATAGGACAGCAGAACAACTTGTCGAAGATATACGAGTAAAAGTGAGATCACAAACCAAAAAATAGAAATACTACATTGACATTAAGCTGAGAGGAGACCTAGATGACAGGAAATGCTGCGCATAAAGAAAAAGGCATAACGATTACGCATGACATATCTGTTGATTTGTGCATATCGGATGAGATTGAAAAGTTGAACAATGATAATAATATTTTTACGCTAAGTTCCTGCTGTGGACATGGGCACACAGGATACGTAGTTGTGTGTGGAGATGATATACAAAAAATGATAGAACTTGGATACGAGATGACAACTCTAAAATATTCAGATAATGACATTGTAGCAGATAATAGAACAGTAGTCTGTGCTTTTAAGCCAAAATCGGAATGTAGCTGTTGTGATAAATAGGAAAGAGCAAATAACAGAAAAACAAATAAGCATACAAAAGAGTATAACAAGGGGAAAATGGTAAGTCGAGAGGACAGATATGACAAGGAAATGCAAAGGGCAATGGACGATCTCGCGAGATTTACAAAAAAAATAAAAAAGAAAAATTGGGAAGGATATAAAGATATGTATCCAGACTTGTATGCTCAGGAGTTTGGAATAGATCGTTCCATAAGCCCACAAATACAGAAAATAGTAGATAGAGCGCAGGAGAAAACTGAAAATGTACTAGAAGAAAATAGAAGACTAAAAGAAGAAGTTAAAGATCTGAAAAAAATTATTAGAAAAAAAGATAGAGAACTTGACAAGATGGACATAGAAATTGAAAAGCAACATAAAGAAATGGTAAGATTGCAAGAAATACCTTACAAGACTAAAAAGGAATAAAGTTATGGAATCTGACAAAAATATAGTAGAAAAAGAAACGAACAAAGTTATGGAATCTGACAAAAATATAGTTGTAATTGACTTCATGGCAGAATGGTGCGGCCCTTGTAAAATGCAGGACCCAGTAATAGAGGAAATGAAAAAGAAATTTGAAGGAAAGGCAACTTTCAAGAAAATAGACGTAGACAAAGAAGGAGAACTTGCTGATAAGTATAATGTTATGGCTGTGCCTACGTTAATAATTGAAAAGAACGGAAATGTATTCAAAAAATACGTTGGACTGACAGGTTCAAAAGAACTAGAGAAGACGATAAATGATGCGCTAAATTAGATATTCACAAGTGAAAACATTACACTTTGGCATAGATCTCCTGGCAACATTTGTAGCTAACTATTCCTTTGGCAAGGCTGGGCAGCCTGCAGATAACTATACATGTCGAGCCGTGCAATGTCAATTGTGATACATGCGACAAGACGAACGTGTGCAAAGACGACACTGAGAAAACATAGAAAAATATAAAAACCAGAGGTTGAAATAAATGCGTATCGACATATCCGTAGATGATGACACGTTATCAGAAGACGAACTCAAAAAATTGGTACAGTGTATCAGAGAAATTGAGCAGAACAAACCAGAGAGACATATCAACGTATTTATCGATTCTCCAGAGAAAAGTATGAAAGAGGTAAAAAGAGTAATATCTTCGGTTAAGCCAGAATTTCCTTATCTAAGAGTGATAGAATTTGAAAAAGGAACAAAAGAGAATATTTAAAGTTGTCACATAAGATAATATGAGAACCAAGGAGAAATAAAATGTGGACACATAAGAAAGACGACGGTATATCATTACCTCCTGGAAGAAGTCTTGAAATTGAGCTCTGTGTCGAATGGAAAAAAGATAAAGACGAAGTGGTAATAACTACTGACAAAGAAAAATTTGTACTAAATGGAAAAAACGAACTTTTTCTGGAGGTCACGTCTAGCAACGCCTGTACTGTTAGAGTACAAATAGTGCCAGACTTCAAGAAGAGAACAATAAATATTGTTCAAATAATGAATACCAACGTCAGACAGACAGCAGATAAAAGTATGGGCAAAATTGAGTTTGTCGGTATTGATACGTCAAAAGACGACACTGTACACATTGGTGAATTTCTGAAAAAGTGGGATGAAAATATAGAGACATTTGGAAAAAGAATAAATGGGTACAAAATTCGCAGAAATATATTTATGATATTTGGTATTATGGTGGCTGCTGGAAATACTTACATGTTCATCATTAACAACAGTCCCATGAGATATATTAATGCTGCCTTTGTTATAGTTTGTATATATCTGATGTCACGTTTGTGGATATCATATAGAGGTCTTTTCAGAGCGTATGAAGAATATAAGGAACAGAGATCGAGAGCGTTTGAAGTTGCAAAGGACAATTAGTACGAAATGTCAGATTAAGAAGAATAGAGATTGGGTCCTCTACTTTGGATATGGAATACTTCAATCGTATTCCATATGTCAAAGCAAGTTTGGTCAGAGAAACAGGAAGCCTCACCGCTTTAGCGTGAGGTAGTTCACGAGTTCACACTATAGTCAAGAAAACTGCTAATAGCCTCAACGAGTATTAACAATTCTAGCTTGCTATCTGTTAGTATCGTAGTACTTCTGCTAAGAAAAGCTTATATACTTATGCGTCATAGTAAGCTTTCCAAATGGTTGCTTATATAAAGCCGTTTTAATGTTCTGATTGTTCACAAAAAACTATTCAGCGTATTACCACGATTTTTGAGCAATCGATGGACACAAAATTGACAGACAAGGAAAGCATCCAATGCTGATATCCAATGCTGCCAAAGAATAACTAAGACAGATAAAGTCGGTAGAGCTATGAAAGAGTCAAAAAATATGAGCAAATTTGGTGAAAAGAGAAGTGGACAAAAAAGTTTCTGTATGCAATCTTACCGTTGTCAACACTATTGACATAATTTCTAACTATATAGTATATATAGTACTATGTATTATATGAACGCCAGCTATATATAATATTAGCACCATCAATATATTAGCAACACCAAAATCTAAAAGCTACTGTAACGATACAAAAACGTGAGTATCAAAAACAGATAAAATTTTTAGATAGATGAAACTGCTAAAACTGCCATGAAAAACAAGTAGCAGTCAAAGCTGTTCCAAGGCTGACAAAGTCTACAGGATTATCAGGTGTTGCTAAAAAAACAAGGAGGTTGACAATGGAAATAGTAAGATGTAAAGATAGCTACAGTCCGATATACGAAGACAGCAACAATTTCGATGCTAATTGTGAAAGCAATAAAGGGTTGATGCAGTATAGAGGAGAACTAGAAGAAGTTGATCTTACCAGAATAATAAGATCATTGAAATAGAGAACACAGCAAAAACATGAGTGAGGTTAGTAAATATGGACATATTTGATGTCTTGAAATATATATCTGAAAGAAAAGCAGAGTTCGTACACTCAGGAATGAACGAGTATATTGCGTTAAAAAGTGCCGAACTTTGTGTATCTGAAAAGTATCATATACCACTGTATGATATTAGAAAAATTTGTGGAATGTAGGTTCTACTACTTCTAGCCGATGGGCGAAGAATTAGATCATAGAATATGGCAGAAATGCCAAAAACGACTGTATTTCTAAAGAAGAAATACAAACAAAGTCAACGAATGGCTTATGCCGACAATATCGGCATAAGCTGTCAAGAAGAAAAGAACATGGCAAACAAAACTGAGGAAATAAAAAACACAGGCACAGCAAAAATGCTGTCAAACGATGAGACTGGGAACATATTTAACACATGGATAGGAAGCTATATGGCAATATCTCAAATGTGGGAAGAATCTTATATAAGACTATACAAACCCTGGCTAGACTCTACCAGTGCACTATTTGAAAAAGCGGTCGAGGCTTCAAATACAAATTCCGTAGAGAAATATAGAGAATTCTATACAGAATGGACAAAGACATTCCAGGGAAGATTGGAAAGATCTACAAGGGTACCTAGTTTGGAATCAAACAAAGAAGCGTTGGAAAAACTGTTGGCTAATGCAGAAAAGTCAACTGATATATGCAAATCTTGGGTAACAGATCTTGAGGAAAACTCTAGAAAGACAAGAGAAATTCTCAAAGAAACGCCAGACCCTGTAAAATATAAAGAAGCATACGATCTGTGGATAAAATCATATGCAAAAATATTTGATGGGTTACTAACTCTGCCATTTAGAGAGAATGTAAGAGATATGTTTGAAACATATACAGGTATGCCAGACATATATTCTGATACATTCGTAAAGATCTCCAAATTGTGGAACGATTCATACGTGAAGCTATATGGCTCATGGGCAGATGCACTAGTGGACTTATCTAAAAAATCTGAAGAGATATCCAAGGGTAACGTTGGTCCAGATGCGTACAAAGAATTTTATTCCATGTGGACAAATGTCTATCAGCAGACATATGGAAAGTTTCTCAATATTCAAGCTGCACAAAGTCCAAAAGAAAGCGAAGAACAGTTGAAAGAGGTGTTCGAAAACTTTGCAAGGAGCACGTCTATATGCACCAATTTGTGCAAATCCTGGATAAGAACACTTGACAAACTGTCAGAAAAGTCAAAAGAGTTTTCAGCACAGGCGCAAGTAGATGAGAAATATCAAGATGCTCAAAAAGAGATATGCAACTTATGGGTAAGAATTTACCAGAAGGCTTTTGACAGCATTTTCGATAATATGCCCGTAGCAAACTCATTCAAGGATACTCTTGCACCTGTGAAAGACGCTGCCAAGTTATATGTTGAGACATTGGCAAATATGTCAGAAAACTTGGCACAATCTGTTGGTAAAGCAACCAAGGTTTAAATATGAATAGAGACATAGAAGAACATTTAAAGTTGTCCGAAGACCAATTGAAACTTTCTCTCGAGACTACTCAAGAGTTTATAGACGTGTGGACAAAAAGTTATCAGTCCACATTGGGAAAGCTGGCACAGGTGCCAGCTTTCGGCCCAGTTAGAGAGAAACAAGAGAAGATCATGAAGAGTCTTCCTCTTTATTCAAAGCTTTATACAACATGGATTGATTCAAATATCAATCTCCAAAGCGTATTATTGGAAGCAACGAGAAGAACTTTTGAGAAAACAGTGGAACATCAGATAGAGACGAACTCCTGCACAAAAGATGGTAAGTCATGTATCGATCCTGAGAAATACAAGGAATTCTACAAGATCTGGATTGATACATATAGTGACACATTCAAAGAGTTCATGAAGTCTGGACACTACGCATCTGACATGGGAAAGTTTGCTTCAATTTTTATCGATTTCCAAAAATCTAATAGAGAAACGATAGAAGAGAACTTTTTGAAACCAAACAATCTTCCCACAATGACAGATGTCGATGAGATACATAAGGAACTGTACGATCTCAGGAAAACAGTCAAAGATTTGGTAAGAGATATGAAAGAGTTGTCAAAAGGTATACCAAATGATAAGCCTGTTGAGAATAATGAGATACTACCTGAGAAATTGGAAGAGTCCAAGTCTCAGAAAGTAGAATTGCACAAGTCTCAGAAAGTGGAAGTGTATAAGTCTCAGAAAGTAGAACCGCCTAAGAAATCAGAATTGCCTAACAAGAAAGAGGTTCATACCTAATGAACAGCGCAATAAGTGATACAATGAACTATATGAACCTAGTAGACAGCGACCTTCACAAATTTGTGAAGGGCGTTGAAATAATTATGGAGTCTCCAGATTTCTCTGTTGGCACAACACCTTCTGAGGTAATATATACTGAAGACAAGATGAAACTTATCCACTATATACCGACAACACATGTTCAATATAAAATTCCTGTATTGGTGGTATACGCTCTTGTCAACAGATATTATATATTAGATCTTCAGCCAGATAAAAGTGTAATAAAGAAACTATTGAACGAGGGCCTGGATGTATATGTGGTGGATTGGGGTTATCCCAAAGGGTCTGACAAATATCTTACATTGGACGACTATATCAGCGGTTATATCAATAATTGCATTGATAAAATCAGAGATACGCATAAAATAGACAAAGTGACACTTATGGGAGTGTGTCAAGGAGGCACATTCTCAATTATATACTCTGCGCTATATCCAGATAAGGTAAAGAACCTGGTTACACTTGTAGCCCCTGTAGATTTCTCAACAGACAAATGTTCGTTGAATGTTTGGGCAAAAAGCTTGGATATAGATAAACTTGTAGACTATTATGGTATAATACCTGGAGATCTTCTAAATTCTGCATTCTTGCTATTAGACCCATTTAGACTTTTGATTGACAAATATGTAGGTATGTTTGACAAAATTGATTGTGAAAGTGACGAAAATTGTCTAAAAGCTAATGAAGAAAACATGAGAAATTTTCTGAGAATGGAAAAATGGATATTCGACAGTCCAGACCAGGCTGGAGAGGCTTATCGTCAATTTATCAAAGACTGTTACCAGAAGAATTTGCTTATTAAGAACGATATGACGATTGGAGGGAAGAAAATCGATCTGAAAAACATAAAGATGCCGCTGCTCAATATAATGGCAGAGTTTGACCATCTCGTTCCTAATGAAGAAAGCAAACCTCTTCTAGGCGCAGTCTCAAGTACAGATAAAGAAGAGACAGTTTTCCCAACAGGACATATAGGCATATTTGTAGGATCAAAGTCACAGAAGAATGTGTGTCCAAAGATCGCAGAATGGTTGAAACCAAGATCAGGTTAGTTTAGACATTGTACAGTGGCTAAAATCATGAAAAGATTAGCCAATGTACATACGTATAAAATTGAAAAACTGGTACGAAGGAAGCATTATTAGAAGGAGACATTAATGAGAGTTAAAAATAAGGTCGTATTAATTACGGGAGCAGGAAGCGGAATTGGAAGGGAAACTGCGTTAACATTTGCCAGACATGGAGCAAAAGTTGCTGTCACAGACGTGGATGAAAAAGGTGGAAATGAAACTGTAGCAGAAATAGTAAAAATTTTTGCAGAAAATCCAGATAACCCAGGAGACGCGTTTTTTGCCAAGTTAGATACATCTAATAGAGAACAGACTAAGCAGGTAGCTAAAGAAGTAATCGAGAAATATGGTGAAATAGATGTATTGGTTAATAATGCGGGAATTGTAAAAGACGCGTTGGTAACGAAGATGACGGAAGAACAATGGGATAGAGTCCTAGATGTGGACCTAAAAGGTCCATTCAACATGATTCAGAGCGTAGTTGACACGATGATTGAACATAAAATTGGAGAGATTATCAATGTTTCTAGTGTAGTTGGTGTGTTTGGAAACATAGGACAGGCTAACTACTCAGCAGCTAAAGCAGGGTTAATTGGTCTCACAAAGACTCTTGCAAAAGAGTTGGGGAAGCGGGGGATACGTGTAAACGCTGTTGCACCTGGTTTTATACAAACACACATGACAGCATCACTACCTGAGAAGGTACTCGATGCGATGAAAGAAAAGACTCCATTGAAGAGATTGGGACTACCTTCAGATGTGGCATATGCTATCATGTTCCTAGCCTCGGATGAAGCCAATTTTGTGAATGGCATTGTACTTCCAGTGGATGGCGGGCTCGTAATCTAACGCCATGGTAAGACCATAGATAGATATAAAGATAGCAATAAAATGTTATGGACACGTATCTGATCATGAGGCGTCCAAAAAATTGAACGCCTCAGTTCAGTGTACTATCGTACAAGAAAAATATATGCAAACAAAAAATGCAAATTAAAGGATAAAAATTAGAGAGTTGTCGGCATGGTAAATAAGAAGATTAAAAAAGTAGTCATAGTATCGGCAGTAAGAACGCCGGTGGGAAAGTTTGGGGAAAGTCTTAAGAATTTTTCTCCTGCACAACTTGGATCAATAGTATTAAAAGATGTGTTGAAAAGGGCAAACGTACATGAAGTAGACGTGGATGAAGTGATAATTGGAAACGTGTTGTCTGCTGGGCACGGTCAGAACATAGCACGACAGGCCTCAATTGGAGCAGGCATTCCGGTAGGAGTCCCATCATATTCAATAAACAAAGTGTGCGGATCTGGCTTAAAGTCAGTAATTTCAGGCGCACAATCTATAATGTTGGGGGATTCAGAAATAGTTATAGCAGGAGGTACAGAGTCCATGTCACAGGCAGCATATGTACTGAAGAAAGCTCGCTGGGGACTAAAAATGGGAAATGATGAAATTGTAGATTCCATGATATCAGACGGATTGTGGGACATTTTCAACAATTATCATATGGGTATAACTGCTGAAAATGTCGCACAGAAGTACAGTGTCACAAGGGAACAACAAGATGAGTTTTCTGCTAACAGCCAAAACAAAGCAGAAGCAGCAATTAAGGCTGGAAAGTTCAATGATGAAATTGTACCAGTCGAGATCCCACAACCAAAAGGAAATCCTGTTGTCTTTTCAAATGATGAGTTTCCTAGATTTGGAACAACAAAAGAGACACTGGCAAAATTGAGACCGGCATTCAAGAAAGACGGAACAGTAACAGCAGGTAATGCGTCGGGAATAAATGACGGTGCTGGAGCTGTTCTTCTAATGTCTGAGGAAAGAGCAAATGAGAAAGCAGAAACTGGTGGCGTAAAACCTTTGGCCACTATTGAAGGTTATGGATCATACGGAGTTTCTCCAGAAGTAATGGGCATGGGACCTGTCCAGGCTATAAAGATAGCATTAGAGGAAGCAAACTTGGGTATTGGAGATATCGATCTGATAGAGCTTAATGAAGCTTTCGCATCACAATCAATAGCCGTAATAAGGGAACTTGGTCTTCAGGGAGACATGGACAAGATCAATGTAAATGGCGGAGCTATTGCTCTAGGTCATCCAATAGGAGCAAGCGGTACTAGAATCCTTGTTACACTTCTACATGAGATGCAAAAAAGAAAGTGTGAATATGGTTTGTTGGCGCTCTGCATAGGTGGAGGGCAGGGCATATCTATGATTGTCAAAAGGTGAAAATTAACTAAAGTAGAATAGTACAATTTTTTGTAGCTAATATGCAAATATAAGAATCCTTGCAGAGAAGGATGGTACGAAAAATATAGAATAGACGAATCGCCATTTGATATAACATATCACAATATGAAACTGAGCGACTACAAAATATTAAGACATTAAGATATTGGAAAATATAGAAACATCAGGAGACGCAACATGTATAACAACAATAGAGAAAAAAGGTTAGACGGTAAAGTGGCATTAGTAACAGGCGGAGCTAGAGGAATAGGGAAAGCAATTGCTATAAGACTTGCGGAAGAGGGAGCAGACGTAGCAATTAATTACCAAAGTACAAAGAAATACGCAGAAGACGTGTCTAAGTTAATAGATCAGATAGGCACAATGGACGAGCTTGAAAAGTTGTCTGTGACAATAGACCAAATAGATACAAAGGAGTTTGCAACTCAGGTAAAAGAGTCAATAGACTCCATAGGTAGACATTCTTATATCTGCCAAGCAAATATTAGTGATCCATTGCAAATAGATATCATGGTAAAGGATGTTGTAGCAAACCTTGGTAGGGTGGATATACTGGTAAACAATGCAGGTATAGTTAGAGATAAATCTTTTGTCAAAATGACACATGACATGTGGAACGAGGTTATGTCTGTGAACCTAGACGGAGCTTTCTATTGCACAAAAGCTGTAATTGGCGGAATGTTAGAACATAAATATGGTAGAATCATCAATATATCGTCTGTTATAGGAAGAATGGGTAACAGAGGTCAAGCTAACTACGCAGCTTCAAAAGCAGGTATGATAGGTTTAACACAGTCATTGGCGAAAGAGTTCGCAACTAAAGGTATAACGGTTAATGCGATAGCTCCTGGTTTCATAGAGACGGATATGTTAAAAGGTATTCCACAAAATATAATGGATACCATTTTGGCACAGATTCCTCTCGGAAGACTAGGAAAACCTGAAGAGATTGCAGGAGCCATTGCATATCTGTGTTCAGAAGATGGAAATTATATCACTGGACAAGTACTTGATGTCAACGGCGGATTATATATCTAAATTGTAATAAGATTTCATTAATAGATCTAAATTGTAATAAGATTTCATTAATAGATCTAAATTGTAATAAGATTT
>Ga0208038_1000560_pt1 | contig 28076 bp, 23 predicted proteins | sample June2015DPH_16_1_FD_184714 | JGI IMG/M metagenome (GOLD analysis project Ga0208038, IMG submission 184714) | Peatland microbial communities from SPRUCE experiment site at the Marcell Experimental Forest, Minnesota, USA - June2015DPH_16_100... | ecosystem: Environmental > Terrestrial > Soil >...
GACCTTCCACGCCCAGCCCCGACTCACCCCAAAACGCTCTGCCCACTCGCCGAGCGTGGCTCCGCCCCGGTCGTAGGCCGCCAATAATTTCCGGCGCAAATCGTCATCGTAGGCTCTCGCCATCTATGCTTCGCCGCAGAGTCTCGCCTCATTCACTCTACACCATTTCAGAAAACGCTCTAGTGTTAGGCCGGAGAGTTCCGGCAAGTCAAACCAGGGACAGTTGCCAGTGGCCGCTTGCCAGTGAAAGCGACGCCGGCGAAGGCTTGACTGACAACTGGCCACTGGCAACTGTCGTTTGCGGAAGCGGCGGCTGGCACTGTCTTTTCTATGGCTTAAGAGCTCTATTCCGGTGCTCGGAGGGGCGAAGCAGTGCCAAGAGGTGACCCTCCCTCGTTACGGAAGTTTACCTCCAAATATCCAAATCCTTTCCTGCCCCTCCCGTGCCTGTTATCAATGAGTATTGCCCCGTTTTGCGCCTGGGAATTGCAATCCGGCTTCCCGGGGAGGAGTTCGTCCGAAATGGAAACTCGCCCTCAATCCTGGAGGGACATGAGCGCGGCGCCTCGCTTTTTTGTTGCCGTGGTCGTGCTCTGCGGGACGGCCGTCCTGACCTATACGGTCTTGCACGGCCAGAGCGAGAACCCGCTCAAATTTATCTGTTATCTGGTGATTGCGCTGGCGGCCTCGCGGCTCAAGGTGAACCCGCCCGGCATTGCCGGCACGATGTCGGTGAACTTTCTATTTCTGCTGCTGGGTGTGCTGGAACTGAGCTTCCCGGAAGCCATGGCGCTGGGCTGTGCCGCGGTGGTGGTGCAGTGCTTAGGCGATCGTCTGATTCCGATTCAAGTCGCCTTCAACGTCTGCTCGACGGCACTGGCCATCGCGGTGACCTTCGCCTCGTATCGCTATTCCTTGGCGCATCACGCCGTGAACCCCTCTACATTGCTATTTTTGGCGGCGTGCGTTTACTTCGTCGCCAATACGCTTCCGATTGCGGCCTTCATTTCGTTGACGGAACGCAGGTCGCTACGGAAAATCTGGGTAGACTGCTACTTTTGGAGCTTCCCCTACTACGTGGTGGGCGCGGGCGTGGCCGGCATGATGAGCTGGCTGCACGGTTTTGCCGATTGGCAGACGTCGTTGCTGACGCTTCCGGTGGTGTACCTCATCTACCGTTCCTACCGCCTCTACCTTGGCAAACTGGAAGACGAGAAGCGGCACGTGCAAGAGATGGCCGACTTGCACCTGCGCACAATCGAGGTACTCGCGCTCGCCATCGAGGCCAAGGATCAGACAACTCACGACCACTTGCAGAGGGTTCGCGTCTACGCCGTCGAGGTGGCGAAGGAACTCAAGATTGACCGGGAGGGAATGGAGGCCTTGCAGGCCGCAGCCTTGCTGCATGACATCGGCAAACTGGCGATTCCCGAGCACATCATCTCGAAGCCGGGACGCCTGACGCCGGAAGAATTCGAGAAAATGAAGATTCATCCGCTGGTGGGAGCGGAAATCTTGGAACGGGTGTGCTTTCCGTACCCGGTCGTGCCCATCGTGCGGGCCCATCACGAAAAGTACGACGGGACTGGCTATCCCCTGGGGTTGCGCGGGACCGAAATTCCGATTGGCGCCCGCATCCTGGCGGCAGTGGATTTTCTGGACGCGCTGGCTTCGAATCGCCAATACCGGCGGGCGCTGCCTCTGCATGAAGCGATGGCGCGGCTGGCGGATGAATCGGGAAAGTCGTTTGATCCGCAAGTGGTCAGCGTGCTCCAACGAAGATATGTGGATCTTGAGCAACTGGTCCACGAACGCACCGACGGTCTCGGCAAGCAGAAGTTATCCACGGAAGTCAAAGACAAAGACGCGAACGCTGAGTCGGCCATCAAACCGGCAGCCGGGTTCGAGGCGCAAGGGAAGCGGCAATCGCCGGAGCGCAGTTTCCTGGGTTCGATCGCAGCGGCGCGCCAGGAAGCGCAGACTCTTTTCGAACTCAGCCAGGATCTGGGGGCTTCGCTCAGTCTGGACGAAACGCTCTCGGTATTTGCCGTGAAGCTGCTGCGGGCGATGCCTTACGATGCGATTGCGATCTACGTCCGCCACGGCGATGAACTGGTGCCGGAATATGTGAATGGCGACAACTTCCGGCTGTTTGCTTCGCTGCGCATTCCGATGGGGCAAGGGCTCTCGGGCTGGGTAGCGCAAAACCTTAAACCGATCCTGAATGGCAATCCTTCGGTCGAACCCGGTTATCTGAACGATGCCTCAAAGTACAGCACTCTGAACTCGGCCCTCGCCGTTCCGCTCGAGGGCTTGCAGGGCGTGGTCGGCGTGGTGGCTTTGTACCATGCGGAAAAGGATTTCTTTACCTCCGATCACCTGCGCATTTTGCTGGCGATAAGTTCCAAGATGGCGCTCGCCATCGAGAACGCGATGAAGTACGAGCAAGCGGAGAGTTCCGCGGTTACCGATTACCTCACCGGTCTTCCCAATGCGCGCTCGCTATTCCTGCAACTCGACCGGGAACTGGCGCGCTGCAAACGCGACAAGAAAACGCTGACCGTGATGGTCGCCGACATGGACCGTTTCAAGCAGATCAACGACCGCTTTGGACACCTGGAAGGGAACCGCGTACTGCGGCTGTTTGCGCGTTCCCTCAAGGAAACCAGCCGTGAGTACGATTATGTTGCGCGCATGGGCGGCGACGAATTCGTGGTCATCGCTCTCGGACTCACGCCAGAAGCTGCCGCGCGCAAAGCGGAACAGATGCGGGACCTGGCAAGACAAGCGGGAAGAGAGGTCTGCAACGAAGACATTCTATCGCTGAGCGTTGGCAAGGCCGTGTATCCCGAAGATGGGATGGATGCCGAAAAGATCCTCTCGGAAGCCGACAAACGCATGTATCTGCAGAAGCAGAGTCAGTCGATTCAGAAGGACCGCCGTCTGTATCCGCGGGTGCGGGGCCGGCTCACCACGGAAATTTCTGGAAGCGGTCAGGAACTGGCGATGCTGGGGATCGTTACCAACCTGAGCCTGGGCGGTTGCTATGTTGAAACCAGCGGCCTCCTGTTGCCCGGATCGCAGTTGAAACTCGCCTTCTCGTACGAACATACGAACGTTTCGATGGATAGCGAAGTCGTGCGCATGGACATGGGTATTGGAGCGGCGCTGAAGTTCAGTGAAGCGACGCACGAGGTCCGCGCCGCCTTGCAGCGAATCCTGGAGCAGTTGGCCAGCGCGGAAACGGTCGTCGACCTAAACCGCAGCCACAACGCCGCCGCCGGGAGCATGCTGTAACCGGCGCTCCCGCATCATGCGGGAACCGCGATCGGCCGAATCTGGATCAGTGGCGCGGTAGTGCGTGGTTTCGACAGCCCGTGCTGCAGCATGTTCGCCGTCGGCACGCCCGTCCGGTAGAACGACTTCTCGCAATCCGCAGTGGATGGGCCCCGCATACTTCCTTCCACATAGGCCAACCCCGGACAACGCGTGCAACTGGTGACATGCGAGCACGACGAGCAGACGGTCAGGTCTTTGGCTTGGATGGAGCGGACCTCTTTTAGCTGCGGCGACAAATTCCAGATATCCAGAAACTTCTGCCGGCGAATATTTCCCGTAGGAAGTGGAAACTGCACGCAGGGAAAGACATCGCCGTAGGGCGAAATGTAGCAGAAGGAATGACCGGCGCTGCACGAGTAACCTTCAAGGTCTTCTTTCGAAGGCGGCTTCGGAGGCGCGCAGAACTCTTCCTGGCTGCCGACCAGCGCGGGATTGCGGAAAATTTCCGGCAGTTCTTCGCCCGGAATACGCAGCGCGAGAACGGATGTGTCGCCGTCCATCATGGGCGTGATGGTGGGATCGAGCGTGTAATGAACCCCGAGTTCGGCGGCAAGTTTTTGCACGCCGCTCTGATCGGAAGAATTCACGGTCATCAGCACGTTGGCGATGGTCACTCGCAGTCCTTGCTCGCGCAAGAAGCGAATGGCTTTGATGCTGCGCTCCAGCGAGTGCGGCAGCTCGGTGATGGCATCGTGAACTTCGGGCCGATGCGAGTAGACGCTGATCTGGATCGTGTCTACGTCCAGTTCGCGAATTCTCCGCGCTTCTTCTTCGTGGATCATCACCGCGTTGGTCTTGATCTTGACGTTGAACATGAGACGCCGGGCGTGTTCGACAATCTCAAAGAAGTCGCGGCGCATAAAGACCTCGCCGCCGCTGAAAGTGAGAAAGAAAACGCCGGCCTCGGCCAGTTGATCGAGCACGTCCTTGATTTCGGCGGTCGTCATCTCGCCGTGGTCGTCGTGATCGAGATAACAATGCACACAGCGCTCGTTGCAGCGATAAGTGACATCGATGTGCACCGCGATGGGCACGCCCAGGTCAAATGCCTTCTGGCCTACTTCACTCATCAGGCTCATCAGGTCGCCTCCGAAGCCAGAGGTTGATTCGAAACGATAAGAATTCCGTAGCTGGAAAGCTCGGTGACGAACTGTTCGGCGTCGGCCCGAGCTTGTTCAGGATCGACGTCAAATTGCTCGCAGACCCGGTCGCGGACAATATCCCGCAGAGGCGTGTGGCCGTCGGCGGCTTGAAAGATGACGGTTGCGACCTCGTTCAGCGTGAAGAACGTCGAATCGGCCGAATTCATGACCATCATTTCGCCGGCCAGCGCGCGGGCGGCAATCGCAGAACTGCGCGCTATGTAAATGCAATTTTCAGGCATGTTCGGGCACCCCCTGGAAGTTGCGTGCGAAGTTGCATACATGGTCCCACACCCTGGCATCAGGATAGAACGTCAGGCGGCGAATGGGAACCCTGGCAACGAAATCGCATGCCGTGGCGAAAAGCTTTTCTACCATGCGCGGTTCTTCGGCAAAAAAAAGAATATTGCGCATCAGTCGCCGGAGAGCTTCCGCGGACGACAACTCATCCACGCGGTTCCCAGCACCCTTCTCCAGAAAAAAAAGGGCAGAGACCGGAGCCGCGCAATTCTCACCGGCCTTGGCCAGTTCTCCGGCGAAAGGCGTGCCGAATGCCGCGTAGCCGCCGGCGCTCGGGCGCAGGTAGGAAATTTCGTCGGTAAGCAGAGTGACATCCGCTGGTGCGAGCCGCGTCATCGTGGTTTTCCCCGTGCCCGATACGCCCGAGAACAGATATGCGTGGCCATCGCAAATCGCACTGGCCGAGTGCAGCAGGAATCCGCCGCGCTCGGCAAGAATCAGGCTGTGAAGAATGCGCAGCACCGAATCGAGAGAATACGGGTTGGCGTTTTGCCGCACGCTGCCTCGTCCCGTGCGCGGGTCCCAGCGCGCCTGGAAGTCTCCGCGCTCCATGAGCCACTCGCCACCTTCGCGGCGGACCCGAACGTCGTCATCGGAAACCGTTCCTGTGCTGGTGAGATCGAACTCAAGCTCAAACTCGGGACGCGAAGAGCTCAGGAACCCGGCATAGCGCTGGCGCAGCAGGTCGAGGAAGCCCTCGTCACAGGTGGACAAAGCTATCGGAATTCCGCCGATCTCTAAGCACGCGACTTTTCGGGCCGCGGCCATCAGAGGTCTCCCCACTCTGCGGAAGTGAGATCCGCAGCGGGCTCCGCGTTTCGCAATTCGCGCGCCGATGCCTTCCGGCGGCGGTGAAGCCTCAGAGCAAGACGCCGTGCCACGCCGCAATGACAGAGCAGAATTCCCACAGCGCGAGACCACCTCGCGCCAAACCACTTCGCGCCGAACCCCAGGCGCAGAGTGGATGTAGACGCACCTCGCCCTTTGTCAGCGCTGCTTACCAGGCGGCCCAGCAGTGCTTCGGGAGGGAACTGAGGGTCGGAAGCAGGCATGGAATCGCCGCGCAGCACGAAGCCGTTCGGCTTGCCGGGGGTGACGAAGGAATGCAGGACCAGGCGGTGCAGGAAAAGGCGGCCATCACGCAGCGCGAGCACGATCTCGCCGGGCCGGACGTCTTCGAGCGAGCAGCTTGCGATTTCGACCACATCGTCCGGCCAAAGAGCGGGCAGCATGCTTTCGCCGTGAACTTGCAGACGCAAACGGCCACTGCGACGCAAAGCATCCGCCACCAGGGCCGAGCGTTCCGAGCTCCAACTCGAGCGCGCCGCACTCGCGGTGTTTTCCAGTATCAGGGACTGTTTAGCGGGTGCGAACATTGAGAAAAGATGCCGCCTTTCTTGCCGCAACAGAGAGCGAGCGTTTCGAAAACCCGTTAATAGCGGAATGCCGGCTTCTGGTAGAGCTTCTTCTCTTTACTCGCGTTGCCCGCTTGCCGCTGTTTCTCGCGAGGGGCCCGATTGTCGTTCATAGCCGGTCAAGCCAGTTGATCAAGCCGCTGACTTATCCCACAGTTTTGATAAGAGTAAAGGCAGTGTACTACACGGCTTTCCCCGGTGCCAGTATGACTTCGTCGCAATCCGAAGAAAGCGAATCAACATCCTCAATAAAACGATAGCGTTCCATCCTGCCGCGCCCGCCGCAAACTTAGCGACAGGCCGGCCAGCGCGAGCGGCAACAGGACCACGCCAAACCCGGCCAGAACGGCCAGCGTCGGGGCCATCGCCATCAGGGGCTGCCCCTTCAGCAGCGCCCCGCGCATTCCATCGATGGCGTAAGTAAGAGGGACCGCGCGCGCGAGAAGCTCGAGCGGGCGCGGTAAGCTCTGAATCGGAAACATAGCGCCGCTCAGAAACCAGAGCCCGGAACCGAGCAGCCACAACAGCGCCGAACCTTTCTGGAACGCAACCTGAAGCGTGGCCGCGGTGATTCCGAGGGCCAGGGCGATCGCCAGGGAGAGAACCATTACTGCCACGCACGCGAGAAAATTGGCGTGGACCGCCGCCCGGAAAACCGCGACTCCCGCGACAAGATAGACCAGCAGATTGACCAGGTTTCCGGCAAAGGCAGAAATCGAGCTGAGGATGACGAGCTCAGCAGGGGCGGTCGAAGTCGTCATGAGCACTTCCAGCGTCCCCGTCTGCTGTGCTTCCTGCACCGCGCTCAGGAAGGCTTGTGCACTCATTACGAAAAAAGTGTAGACACCCGTGCCCACCAGAAGGAACGGAAAGTACTCGACGCCACCGGGTCGAAAGCTGGGACCGATGGCGCGCGACAGAAAATAAAAAGCCGCCAGTTCGGTGAATACTCCGGCCAGGGTCACGACGAAACCGCTGCGGTGGCGGATGGCCGTGAGCAAATCCCGCCGCAGGATTGCGTAGAGCTTGTCCAGAGTCGAAGTCATAAGTTAGAACGGATTTGTAATTAATTTAAAGCTCGTCGTTCGCTGTTCGCTTTTCGCCGGGCGAACGGTTCTCACGAATAGCGAACCGCGAACGGCGAACAGCGCCTTCTGTGAGCGATCAATTCCGAGACGCAATCGCCAATTGCAAATTACCAATTACAAATCACAAATCTTTCTCATCGATCTCACCGGTCATGCGGAAGTAGAAAGAGCGCAGCGCCTCAGCGCTTTCGCCATCGCCCAGCGGGCGATCGGCGAGCAATGCGCCGCGATGCAGCAGGAGCAGGCGATCCGCGACCGCGGCCGCTTCCGCGAAGTTGTGAGTGGCAAGCAGGACTGTAGTCTCTTGCCGCGCCAAGGCACGGATCGTAGCCCAGAAATGCGACGTGCTGGCGGCGTCGAGGCTGCGCGTCGGTTCGTCGAGCAAAAGCACGCTGGGCCGCTTGACCAGGGCGCGCGCAATCCCCAGCCTTTGATACATGCCGCTGGAAAACTTCATGACCAGCGTGTCGGCTTGCTCTTCGAGGCCCGTATCGCGAAGAACTTCTTTGATCCTTTGCGCGCGCTCGCTGCGCGGAACTTCGTCGAGGCTGACAAAGAAATCGAGGTTCTCGCGAGCCGAGAGACGCGGAAAAAATGAACGCTCCGCGGCGACGGCGATGCCCACGTGCCGCCGGACTGCTCCGGCATCGCGCCGCGCATCGAAGCCACCCACTCGCACCGATCCCGCATCGGGCAGGAGCATGGTCGAGATCAGCTTGAGGGCCGTGGTTTTTCCGCTGCCGTTCGGGCCGAGCAGCACCAACACCTCTGCGCGCGCCGCCGAGAAAGAAACGTCTTTCAAGGCAACGGTTTCGCCGCCCCGCTCCCGTCCCAACCAATTGAACAGAGCTGGACGATGGCGAAAGATCTTGCGAACGGATTCGAAGACGACTCGGTCCATGAAAATGAAACGGCGAGCTGCGAACGACAATATCCGAACGACGAATTGCGAACAACGAACGGCAAACCCCGAACAGCCAATTGCGAACGAAGTTTCGGGCGCGCACCGAAGACTCTGTATTATAGTGGCGATTCGCGATCCTAATGATTCCGGTTTGCCGTCGCTTGTCTATCCGTCGGGATCCGCTTCCATGACCAAACTCTTGCCTTCGTCTTCCATGTCGAGCAATGCACCGCAGAGAGCAGACGGATTCGGTCTCCTGTGCGCGCTGGCTGGCGCGGAGATGTCTCTGGAGCGGATCGAGCGCATTGCGAACTGGGATCTGTCGACTCTCGACTGGAGCGAATTTCTTCGCCTGGCTGAGCACCATGGAATTCTTCCGCTCGCGGCGCGCAACCTGATCGAACACGCTCGCGGCCTCCCATCGAAAATCAAATCTTCACTGCGATCTGCATATGAAACGAACCTGCGGCGCAGCTTGTGGTTCGCCGCCGAACTGGCGCGCATCATGCAGCACTTCGAGCGCAGCGAGTTGCGGGCGGTTCCGTACAAGGGGCCGGTACTGGCGCAGTCGGTTTACCGCGATCTCGGCCTGCGAAGTTTTTCCGATCTTGATTTACTGATTTCTCCCTCCGATTTCGAGCGAGCGAAGCAGGCGCTGGCCGAAATCGGATATCGCCCTTCCGCGGATCTTACCCCGGGCGTCGAGCGATTGTGGCTGCGCACAGGCTACGAGCGCTCGTTTGACGGCGCAGCGGGACGGAACCTGGTCGAACTGCAGTGGGCGTTGCTACCGCATTTCTATGCGGTTGATCTGGGCGTGGAGGATCTGCTGACGCGCGCGGGCCGCACCGTCGTCGGCGGCTGCGAAATGCCTTGCCTGTCTGCTGAAGATGCGCTGCTGGTGCTGTGCCTGCACGCCGCCAAGCATCTTTGGGCGCGGCTGATCTGGCTTGCGGATATTGCGGAGACTTTGCGGTCTCAATCCCGAAACCAGACCATCGACTACGCCCAGGTGTTCTCCCAGGCACGTGCTCTGGGAATCGTTCGTGTTCTCGGCGTAAGTTTCTGGCTGGTGAAGAACGTGCTTCGGGCGGAGCTTCCGAAATCCGCGGAAGAAATGATAGCGGCCGATCCTCGAGTGCCCGCTCTCGGCAGCGAATTCGCCGAGCGTCTCGCTCGCGGTGCGGCCTATGATTTCGAATCCACCGAATACTTCCGCCTGATCATGAAACTGCGTGAGCGCCGCGGCGACCGCATGCGATATCTCTGGCGGCTGGTATGGACGCCGAGCACGGGTGACATTGCGGCGGTGCGATTGCCCGGAGCGCTTTTTCCTCTTTATAGAATCGTGCGGATTGGCCGGCTGCTGCGGAAGTTAATCTACTTGGCCGGCGGCAGCGTGTAAATCGCCTTTCCGTTTTCATTCAGAAAAGCGAGATTCGGATTGCCCGCTGCATCCACCTCGATCCTGAGTCGTGTGTTGCCCTTGGTATCAGCGAGGAGCAGAACCGCCGATTTGTCGGGCTGTTTGCCGACGAACACTCGCTGCGAGCCCCATTCCTCCCCGAGGCGCTTCTGAGCCTGTTCCTTTTCCGGACCTGGCTTCATCTTTTCTATGATCTGCGATTTGTCCCAAATCTCAGTGATCGGATAGTCGGGATGATCCCAAACGCGGAGACCGGCCGACCGCTGGCCGTTATCGTCGTCGTACACAAAGCCAACCGTCTGATCCTGATTGTACTGGTCAAACATCAGCCCGCCGCCAGCCCAGTATTTGCCGTCTTTCGTCCCGCTGTTCCAGGCTAATCCGCCCTGCTCATCTCCTTTCCCATTAAAGAAAATCATGCCGGGCATCGCCTGACCCGATCGCTCCATCACTTTGCCGTTCAGCACTGGAGGCGGAAAAAGCTTCTGATTAGAAATCGCGAGGTCCATCTTGCCGTTCGGCTCGACAATGTTGATTCGTTGCGCGTCGATCTGTTCGAACTTCGTCTTGTGATACGGCCGAAAAGCAGCCAGCGAAATCGCAGACAGCGCCAATGTCAAAACCAAAGAGTAAACCTTGAGGTATCGCACATCACGAACCAGCTTATCGTCCATGTAGATCCTCCCCCTCTTGACTACCCACTTCGTTCCAGCTGAACCATCTCGATTCAGATACGGATCGAGGACTCTTACTGTTCCAATTATTATTTTGCCGATTGCGGCAGTCGACGCGGAATCCGCAATGCGCCGCCGCTAGTGCGTTTCGCCGTCGCCGGGCGCGACGTCTGGCGTGTCGACTTTTTTCTGCGCGACGAAAGAGTTCTGCTGAGCCGGCGCCGGCTGGAATTCACCCGGCTCTTTGCCGGCCAGGGCGACGTTCATGAACTGCATCCAGATCGGCAGCGCGGCGCGCGATCCGGTCTCTTTTTCGCCGAGGGATTGTTTTTCGTCGTAGCCGATCCACACGCCGCAGGTGAGTGAAGGAGAAAAGCCCACGAACCAGGCGTCGGTGAAATCGTTGGTCGTTCCCGTTTTGCCGGCCAGCGGATAAGGCATCTTGGCGGCGGCGATCGCTGTGCCATGGAGCACTACTTCCCGCAGCATCGAGGTCATGACGCGCGCGGTTCGTGAACTGACGACATCTTTGATGTCGGAAAAATCTTCTTCCAGAACGCGGCCTTCGTAATCGGTCACCCGGGTGATGTAGCGCGGAGCGACGCGCACGCCGTCGTTGGGAAACACGCTGAAGGCCGACGTTTGCTCGAGCGGCGTGATTTCCGCCGAGCCCAGTGCCACCGGAAGATATGCGGGAATGTTCGCGGTAATGCCGAAGCGGTGCGCGTACTCGATCACGGTTTTAATGCCGACGCGGTCGGCCAGCTTGAGCGCGGGAATGTTCCTGGACTGTGCGAGCGCGCGCCGCAGCGTGATGATGCCCTCAAATTTTTCGTCGTAGTTATGCGGCGAATAAGGGCCGGAGGCAGTTTGAAAAGTTACCGGCGCGTCCAGAATGGTGTCGTCGGGGCTGCCGCCCTGGTCGATCACCGCGGTATAGACGTACGGCTTGAAAGACGACCCAACCTGGCGCAGGGCCTGCGTGGCGCGGTTGAACTTGGAGAGGTTGAAGTCACGGCCGCCGACCATGGCCTTGATCTCTCCGGTCGCATTATCGATGGCGACGAGCGCTCCTTCGGCGCCTGAATCCTGTTCCAGACTGACGCGCGATTTTCCGCCTGTGTCGAGCGAAAGCACTTTGATATAAACGATGTCTCCCACGCGGAGAATGTCGGGAAGCTTGCGCTTCGTCCAAGCCGCATCGGCCTGCGAGAGCGTGGCCGTGTGCTGGCCGAAGCGGACTTCCGCGGCGCCCGGCGAGACTTGCGTGACCAGCGCGTGCATGTATCCGTTTACTTCGGGTTCCTCATCCCAATCCGGATCTTCGTATTTGTCGAGCTTTTGCCCCTGCTCAATCACGTTCACGAGTTTGCCGCGCCAGCCATGCCGGCGCTCGTAGGCGGCGAGGCCGTCGAGCAGCGCCTGGCGCGCGGTTTTCTGCAGATCCATATCGAGCGATGTGTAAACGCGCAGACCGCCTTCGTGAACCTGATCGCTGCCATATTTCGCTTCGAGGTAGCGCCGGATTTCCTCCACATAGTGCGGAGCCAGCGAATTCGGATCTTTCTGCAAGTCGAGCAGGATCGGCTTGCCCTTTGCTTCCTCCGCTTGGACCTTGGTGATCTTGCCGTCTTCGAGCATCGCATTGAGCACGAGGTCGCGGCGCCTGCGCGCGCGGTCTGGGTGGTTGATCGGCGAGTAATATTGCGGCGCCTTGGGAAGTCCCGCGAGCAGCGCGGCTTCTTCCAGTTTGAGCTGCCGCGCCGGTTTGCTGAAATAGTATTCCGAGGCGGCCTCATATCCATAAGCGCCATGGCCCAGGAATATCTGATTGGCGTAGAGCGTGAAGATCTGCGGCTTGGTGAAGCGGCGCTCGATCTGGATGGCGAGCAGCGCCTCTTGCACCTTGCGATAGAACGAGCGGTCGGGAGAGAGAAACAGATTGCGCGCGAGTTGCATGGTGAGCGTGGATGCTCCCTGCACTTTCCCGCCAGATTCGATGTCGCGATACGCCGCGCCCACGATGCGCCAGACGTTGATGCCCGAGTGCCGGTAGAAATCCTTGTCTTCGATCGAGATCAGCGCGTTGCGGAGAACTTCCGGATAGTCGTCATAGGTGGCGATGACGCGGCGCTGCAGCGCAAACGTGCCAATGACTCTACCCTGTCCGTCATAGAGTTCGGTGACGGAACTGGGGCGGTAACGTTCAAGCTCTTCGATCTGGGGCAGGTCCGTCGAGTAGACAAGCAGCAAGCCAGACGCCGCGCCCACCGCGGCGGCGAGCAGGACGAGCAATGCGAACACGACGAGTCCAACCAGCTTCCGTCCGCCAATTTCCACACTCGGAAGATGTTGATAGATGACTTTCAAGGGGCCAGGGTTCAAGGTTTCAGAGTTTCAGTGTTTCAATGTTAACGCAAAGGGCAGGTTTCGAGGTTTCAGAGTCCACGGAAACGTCAGGTATTGCGGACCCGAGGTTTCTGAGCAAAAAAATCGCCCGCCAAGGCGAGCGATTTGAAACCTTGAAACTCTGAAACCTCTAACCCTTCGATTCCCGATTCTTCAACACTTCCAGCGCCTTGTTGAGTTGGTCGTCCTGCTGGCTCTTGGGCTTCTCATCTTTCTTGACGAGGGCTTTTTCGCCGGGAGTCGCCGGTTGCTCTTCGTCGGGCAATCCACTGTCGTCTTCAGCGGCGTCAGCGACCAGGACGTTCGGTGTGACGGCTACATCCTGAATTGCCTTCCCGCCCGGCGAGTAATACTTCGCGATTGAAAGAATCAGCGCGGAGTTGTCCTGCATTTCGATCAGCTTTTGCACTGAGCCGTCGCCGAAGGTCTTGTCTCCGACCACGTCGCCCCGAGCATTCTCGAGGATCGCGGCAGCCACAATCTCGGCTGGCCCCGCCGTGCCACGATTCACCAGCACCGCCACGGGAAGCTTCGTGATGTCCTTGGCAGGATCGGCGTTGAAAGCCTGGCGCGGATACTTCTGCCCTTGCAGGTACGTGATGGTGCCATGGTCAAGAAAAAGATTGGCGGTGGCGACGCCCTCAGACTCCTCGCCACTGGCCGAGTTGCGCAGATCGAGCACGAGCTTCTTCGCTCCCTGCCTCTGCAGGTCGCGAATTTTGCCGGCGATCTCCTGCGACTCGCCTTCGGGGAACGCATCCACCTGAATGTAGCCGGCGTTGTCCGCGAGCATCTTTTCGCCAACCGGCGGGATGACGACCACGTCGCGCGTGATCACAATCTTCTCCGGTTCGGCTCGCCGCGGCCGGACCACTGCCACGGTGATCGTAGATCCGATCTCGCCAGACAGCATGCTGTGAATCTCAGCCAGGGACATTTCGTGCGTGGTCTTGCCCTCGATCGACTCGATGATGTCGGAGTTCTCGACGCCGGCCTTGTCCGCCGGGCCTCCGGGAATCACCGCGACCACGGCGGCGTATCCGAAGCGCTTCGAGACGGCGGCGCCAATATCCGCCTTGCCGTCGCTCTTCATCGTCTTGTAGCGCTTATACTCGGCCGCCGACAAGTAGCTGGAATTGGCGTCGAGCGACTCCAGCATCCCGTGCAGCGCCCCATCGGTGACGTCGGCGATATTGGGTTCTTCCACGTAATCGTTGCGGATGCGCGACAGCACTTCGCTGTAAACCGACATCTGGCGATACGCGCCCTCATTCGAAGATGCGCGAACGTTGACAAAACCGCCAACGATGGCGAACAGCAGAATGGCCAGCGAACTGGCAATGACAGTGACCTTCAACTTCGTCGACATAATTTTGATCTTCGCTTTTTTGACTTTGGATCGGGTGATCGGGCTGCCCCGAGGAACTGTTTCCTAATTATAGACGGTTTGATGCAAAGATCTTAGAACAAGGTTCCTTGGGTGATGTCGTGGGTAACGTAAGCAAGGTTGCAGCGTCCCCAAGGCGTTTACTGGTTAGTACTGGCATGAGCGGCCCATGTCCCGGTTTATGTCCCAGTTCATTAGAATCAGAGAGCTAGCGGCCGGTGCGAACTGGTGAGGGCTGAGCTGCGCTCGGCTGGGGCGGGCCCTGGCGTCCGTCTCTCCACAAGCTCCGGCAGTTCGCTACGGTTGGTCAGCCACCGGATTGCGCAACGATCCGATGCCTTTGATCGAAACTTCGATGATGTCGCCGGCGACTACCGGGCCGACGCCCTGGGGCGTGCCGGTGGCGATCAGGTCGCCGGGTTCGAGCGTCATGATCTGTGAAATGTAACGGATGACGACGTCGAGCGGGAAGATGAAATCTCGCGTGTTGCCGGACTGGCGGACATCGCCATTCACTCGGGTTTCGACCTGGACGCCGGCCCAGGGATCGATGCCGTCGGTGACGATGGGCCCGACCGGGCAGAAAGTATCGAACCCTTTGCCGCGGACCCACTGAGGCTCTTTGTTCTGCAGGTCGCGGGCGGTGAAATCATTTACGCAGGTGTAGCCGAGAATGTAGGGGCGCACGGCGTCGCTGTCGGCGAGCCGGTGGCAGCGCCGCGCGATCACGACTCCGAGTTCGCCCTCGTAATCGGTGCGCACGGAAACTTTGGGCCGAAGAATGGTTCCACCCGGCGGCAGCAGGGAAGACGGCGGCTTGAAAAATAAGAGCGGCTCCTGCGGAACTTCGTGGCCGAGTTCGGCAGCGTGCTCGCGATAGTTGCGGCCGACGCAGACGATCTTCGAAGGCTGCACCGGCGGCAACAGAGATGCCTGCGCGAGTGGGATGCGGTCCATGCGGCGGCTGGGAAGGCCTTCGACGTCGCCATCGCTCGCCTGCGGAGCTTGGAGGAGCAGGCGCATGATTTCGTCTTCGTTATTGCCCACGACAGACTCGACCAATCCGTAGTGGGCGGAACCGTTGAGAAGGAATCGGCAGTATTTCATCAGAGCATTATCTAAACACAATTTCTAAACGCAAGGGGCAGAAAGATCACGAAAGAAAAATCTACGGGACGGGCTCGCTGGCCGCCTCGGACCGCTGGCTTTCGTTTCCGCGCACGTCCACCGCAGAAACCGAATAGGTGTAGGTTTTGCCGGAGGCGACGGCGCTATCGCGATACGAGGGCGATTTCACAAGATCGGAATTCAGCTTGATCGTCGTCTTAACTTCGGTCTTGACTTCGGCTCCGTTCGCTTCGGAGCGATAGACGTTGTATCCGGCGAGATCGGCGCTCGTCACCGGCGCCCAGATGAGATCGATAAATGGTTTCTGTCCCTCGCCCGAGTACGCGGCCTGCAATCCGGCGGGCACGGAGGGCGGGAAGACGTCATGGGCGACGACGCGCACTGGCGGAGTGTTGTCTCCCTCAACCTGCATCTCGCTGTCGGGACGTTTGACGATGCTTACGGCGGTGATGCGATAGAGGTAGGTCTTCTCCCATTCGAGGCTTGAGTCAAGGAAGTGAGCAGCGCCAGGCTCGTTTAAGGGGACTTCGCCCGCCATCTCGTCTTTGCCGGAAGCTTCGTCGCGCCGATAGATCCGATAACGATGTTGGATGCTGGGAGAGTTAGCGCGGAGATCCTGTGATTCGCCGGCGCTTGTCCACGTGAGCACGACGCCATCGCCGGTGAGTTCGGCGGCCAGGTCGCTCGGCGGAGGCAGGGTCAAGACGGCGGGCACGTGCACGCGATTCGACAATCCTGCGCCGCGAGCGTTGCGGTTCAGGACCTCGACGGCGTAGGTGACTTCAGCGGCCGGGTCCTGCTGTTGCATAGTTGAGGACAGTGTGTCGGTGTAGGTTTGCGGCGCGGGGCGCGGGGAGCTTGACTTCTGCGCTGCGGGGCACGCGGAGACTGACTTCTGCGGTGCGGCAGGTGGCGGCGGTAACGTGGCTACGGGATTCCCGCATTCGGTGATTTCAGATTCAGAGCTGCGGCAGACGAGGGTCGGACCGATGTAGCGCACACTCTGGCGATCTGTGGTGAGCGTGGGCTCGCTCCAGTTCAGCGTGACGCGATTGCCTTTGCGGCTGGCGCGCAGATCGGTCGGAGGCTTGGGGAGTTCGAGCGACGGCGGCAGCGGCGGCCCCATCTGCGCGCAACCGGCCAGCAGCAGAAGGAAAGCGACCAGCGCGATGATTTTTCCAAGATGTGCGTTCATGAGGAAAAAGAAAGAGTATCAGAGGCAGCGCGCGTGGATGGAAGAATGTTGGAACAGTGTGGGCGCGGGCGACTCGCCCGCGCAACCGCTAGCGCAACGGCCAGCTCAACCACGCCTTTCGAACCACATCCACTTATAATCTCCCGGGTGTTGCACCAATGCAGCCCGAACTGGGTTCAAGCGGATGTACTCTAGTTTGGCATCGACACTCTCTTCGCGACGAAGAACGTGATCAAACGACTCGTCCTGCCAGACTCGCCCTTTCCGCCCGAGCAGCTTGTTGATTCGGTGTGCGGATTCGCCCTTCATTTTCTGAAAGATCTCGGGCAGAGAAATGGGCCCATCATCGTCGGCCAGCGGTGTGAAAACCAGGTGCACATGGTCTGGCATTACAACGAAGCCATGCAAGGTGCATTTTGTCCCGTCGACATGCCGACAAGCTTCGACGACAATTTCCCGCGCAGCTTCCGGAAGATGCCACCGACGGTAGGTTGCAAACGTGCCCAAGATTGCTTTGTTGTCTTTCTGGTAGTGCGGAAGTGTACGGCGATATTCGTACGTCCTGAGCATACCGGCAGACGGTAGCACCGGCCGATGTGGTGGTGCAGTGTCCGGCGAACAGAGCCTTTGTGATGAAAACGGCTAAAAGCCGGGGCGGGCGAGGTCGCCCGCCCCCACACTTACAAGCCCCTACACTTACAGTATGTAGCGCGACAAATCCTGGTCCTTCACGATCTCGCTCAGCATCTTCTGCACGTAGGCCGCGTCGACCACGAACTGTTGGCCTTTCTTTTCGGGCGCCTCGAAGCTGATTTCGTCTAGCACTCGCTCCATGATGGTGTGCAGACGGCGGGCTCCGATGTTTTCCGTGCCTTCATTCACGCGAAAGGCGAAGCGCGCTACTTCTTCGAGCGCGTCGGGCGTGAACTCCAGCTTCACGCCTTCGGTTTCGAGCAGCGCGATGTACTGCCTGGTCAGCGAAGACTTCGGTTCGGTCAGGATGCGGACGAAGTCTTCCATGGTGAGCGATTGCAGTTCCACGCGAATCGGGAAGCGGCCTTGCAGTTCGGGAATCAGGTCGCTTGGCTTGGAGACGTGGAACGCGCCCGCGGCTATGAACAGGATGTGGTCGGTGCGCACCATGCCGTAGCGCGTATTGACGGTGGTGCCTTCGACGATGGGAAGGATGTCGCGCTGCACGCCTTCGCGCGAAACGTCCGGCCCATGGCCGCTTTCACGGCCTGCGATCTTGTCGATTTCATCGAGGAAGATGATGCCGGAGTTTTCGACGCGATTGATGGCGACGCGCGTGACCTGCTCCATGTCGATCAAGCGCTGCTCTTCTTCCTGGATCAGGTACTCGAAGGCCTCGTTGACCTTCATCTTCCGCTTCTTGGTGCGCTGGCCGAAGATGTTGGGCAACATGTCCTTGATGTTGACGTCCATCTCCTCGACGCCCTGGTTGGAGATGATTTCGAAGGACGGGAAATTGCGCTCGCGGGTTTCGATTTCGACGGTGCGGTCGTCGAGTTTGCCTTCACGCAACTGCTGACGCAGTTTCTCTCGGGTGCGGCTGGAGGATTCGGTCAGGCTGGTGCTGGCGTCGATGACCACGCCTCCGGCTGAGCTGGCGGCTGAGCTCGAATCCGCCGAACGCGGCGAGGTCGGTGGCAGAAGAATATCGAGCAGGCGTTCTTCTGCATTCAGTTCCGCTTTGTCGGCGACATCTTCGAGTTTTTCTTCGCGGATCATTTCGATGGCGATCTCAACCAGGTCGCGGATCATGGATTCCACATCGCGGCCGACGTAGCCGACTTCCGTGAACTTGGAAGCCTCAACCTTGAGGAACGGCGAGTTGGCGAGCTTGGCGAGGCGGCGGGCGATTTCGGTTTTGCCAACGCCGGTCGGGCCGATCATGATGATGTTCTTGGGAATGACCTCTTCGGCCATTTCGGGCGCGAGCTTCTGCCGGCGCATGCGGTTGCGCAGGGCGATTGCGACGGCGCGCTTCGCGTCTTTTTGTCCGACAACGTACTTGTCGAGTTCGGCGACGATTTCGCGCGGCGTCAGTTCGTCGAGGGTGACTTGTTCTTCTTCGGCGGTTCCGGGTAGATAGATGGCCATAAATGCGTTTTTCGCTGTTCGTCGTTCGCTTTTCGCTGTTCGCAACACCATCTGCATCATGGCGCGAACGGCGAACGACGAACGACCAACAGCTAGAGTTCCTCGATCGTCACCTTGTCATTGGTATAGATGCACATGCGGCCAGCAATCTTCATTGCTTCTTCGGCGATTTCTCGCGGCGAGAGCTGGGTGTGATCGGCCAGGGCCTGCGCTGCTGCCTGGGCAAACGGGCCGCCGGAGCCGATCGCTGCAATGCCGGTATCGGGCTCGATTACATCTCCCTGGCCGCTCAGCAGAAAGGTCGTTTCCTTGTCGGTGACCAGCAGCAGCGCTTCGAGGTGCCGCAGAAATTTGTCGGTGCGCCAGTCTTTTGCGAGTTCGACGGCGGCGCGGCCGATGTTGCCGTGATACTGCTCCAGCTTGGCCTCGAAGCGGCTGAATAGCGTGAAAGCGTCGGCGGTCGAGCCGGCAAATCCCGCAAGAATCTTATCCTGATAGAGGCGGCGAATTTTCTTCGCCCCGTGCTTAATGACGGATTCGCCGAGCGTGACCTGTCCGTCGCCCGCCATGACAACCTTGTCGCCGCGGCGGACGCAGAGGACGGTGGTCGAGCGGATGAGGCGTGGAGCGGAAGCTTCGGCGCAATTTTCAGCGACCGGGGCTGCTAGGGTGTTCTTTTTCATGAGCGCAATTTTTGATTATAGCAGCCACGGCCTAACTCAGATTGATAAGGAAAGTCCCGTTGGCGGGCCAGCTTGGAGGTCTTCAGAGTTGCTAAGGTTTCAAAAGGTCCCGCACCTTCCTGATGTGCCGAGCATAGCCTGGATTATCGGCGACGGTACGCTCGACCGCCTGCAGTTGTTGCCCAGCCAACTGTAAATTACCTAGGTGGGCATTAGCCTCGGCCGCAAATAGATATGGTGTCGGCCAGGTCGGTGAAAGTTTTATCTGTGCCTCGCTGGACTCCAACAGTGATTGCCACTTGCTCTGCGATTCAAACTGAAGTAGTGTCTGGAAAGCCCCTACCTCATCTCCCACTACGAGTCGCATATTGCCGCCACTTTGGGACCGTTTGGCACCGTTGTAATCCCACGTAACCACTGCACCGTATGGATTAGGCGGAGGGTTGTTGATTATTACCTGCCCTTGGTCTCCAGTCACGATGTTGGGGCTGTAAGGTGCGTTGCTTGTCTGACTAATGTTGCCGATTTGCGACGACCTAGGCTTCACGGTTTTACTCCCAGCTCGATCTTTCCCGCCCGGACTGTCGCTAGGCTTTGGCGGTGGCGACTCCTGGGGAAGGGAGGTTCGAATGGTGTTAACAGCTTGCATTCGAGGTGCTGAAGGGGAACGCATATGCTTTTGATAGACGCGATCTACCAGCCATCCCCCGGCGGAGAATAGAGCAAACCCCAGAGAACCTGAAATAAGGACGAATGCCCATGACGGGACCTCGAAAGCTTCGCGGATGGTTTTGATGATCTCGAACATTCGGCCCAGTTGCTTACCATGAGGGGCCTAATCCGCCCGAAAGACTCCCGCAAAAGATAGCTGGGCGGTTCATGCTCCCTAAGCTGCTATTGTACGAGCCTCGCCGAGCAGCGCAAGAAGTTCTTCCGCTGAGCTCTGTACCGACGCGATAGTTTCTGAATTTCAAGCTGACGCACTACCGAAGGCCCTGCTGGATTCCTGTAAAATCCATCTAGCGCATTTCGGAGCCATTCTCTTTTGTCGTTTCTGGACGATCTAAATCCGCAACAACGCGAGGCGGTCGAGACTACCGAGGGGCCGGTGCTGATCCTGGCTGGGGCGGGCAGTGGAAAGACTCGCGCCATCACGTTCCGCATTGCTTACCTGATCGAGAAGATGGGCGTGATGCCGGAATCTATTCTTGCGGTCACGTTTACCAACAAGGCTGCGTCGGAGATGGCCGAGCGCGTGGAAAAACTGGTCGGCGGCCTCAGCGTCGCCAAGCCGGTGATCTCCACGTTCCACTCGTTTTGCGTGCGCGTGCTGCGCCGCGACATTGAGGTTTTGCGGATTCCCTCGACCGTGCCGGGACAGCCTCCGATCGGGCTCACGAAAAATTTCGTCATCTACGACGAGAGCGACCAGCAGCAGGTAGTCAAGGGCGTCATGCGGCGAATGGGGCTGGACGACAAGCAACTGACACCTCGCAACGTGCTCTCGCGGATTTCCTGGGCCAAGAATCACATGCTCGATCCACAGGAAATTTATCTGCAATCGGGGGATCCGAAGACGGAGAAGATCGCGCATATTTTCGAGGAGTACCGCAAAGAACTGCGCAAGGCGAATGCCATGGACTTCGACGATCTGTTGCTCGAAGCCATGCGCCTGCTCAAGTCGGTGGCAGCGGTGCGCGAGTATTACAACCGGCGATTCCATTATCTTTTGGTCGATGAATATCAGGACACGAACCGTCCGCAGTACGAATTGATGCGGCTGCTGGCGGGCGGCGGGCACAACGTCTGCGCGGTGGGCGATGAAGATCAGTCGATCTATTCGTGGCGCGGGGCCGACATTCGCAACATTCTGGAGTTTGAGTGCGACTTTCCGGAAGCGAAAATCGTGCGGCTGGAAGAGAACTACCGCTCGACCCAGAATATTCTGGAGGCGGCGTCGGCGGTGGTCGCGAACAACGTCCGGCGCAAGGGCAAGAACCTGTGGACGGCACGGCAGGGCGGGCCGAAGATCGGCTACTACGAGGCTCCGGACGGCGAGAATGAGGCGCTGTTTGCGGCCGACACAATCAATCGCTACGTGCGGCAGGCGGGCGAAAACGGCGAAACGGCGCGGGCGGCGGTGCTCTATCGGACGAACTCGCAATCGCGACTGTTTGAAGAGGCGATGCGCCGCTATCAGTTGAAGTATCACGTTGTGGGCGGGTTCTCGTTCTACGAACGGGCCGAGATCAAGGACATGATTTCGTACTTGAAGGTCATCCAGAACCCGGATGATTCGGTTTCGCTGCTGCGCGTGATCAATACGCCAGTGCGCGGGATCGGCAAGACGACCATCGAGACGATCGAGCGGCTCGTGCTGGAAACTGGACTGTCGATGTGGGGCGCGGTCGGCGAAGCGATTACGCGGCAGTTGTTGCCGGCGCGGTCGGTGGCCGCGTTGAAGGACTTTCGCGAGTTGATTGAAGGTGGGCATGCGATGCTGGCGGGGACGTATGTGGAGCGGGTGGAAGAGACAGCTGCGTCCGCCGAGAACGCTGCCGAGCTGACCCACCCCGTCAAGCCAACACCGGGCTTGACGGAGACCCCGGTGCGCTCGGCTGGAACGGGCGAGGCGCCCGTCCCCACACAACCTCTTCCCACACAATCTGGGGACGACACGGATTTCGATCCTGGCAACTTCGGCTTTGATTTCGCCGCCAACGCTTGGACGGGCGAGGACGCCCGTCCCTCCACCGACGAGGAAGTCCACGAGGTCGTCGGCGATGCGGTCGAAGGTTTTCGCGGAGTGGGCGCGCCCGCGAATGCCGCCGAGATTCTCAAGTTTCTGATCGACCGCACTGGATACATCAAGCAACTGGAAGAGGAAGACACGCCGGAAGCCTACTCACGCATCGAGAACTTACGCGAACTGGTGAACGCGGCCATGGACTCGCGCGATCGTGGCGAGACGCTGGATGAGTTTCTCGATCACGCCGCGCTGGTCAGCGATGCGGACCAGTACGACGAGCACGCGCAGATCACGCTGATGACGCTGCACGCGGCTAAGGGGTTGGAATTTCCGCTGGTGGTTCTCGCGGGGATGGAAGAAGGCCTGTTTCCGCATTCGCGCACCATGCTCGAGCCGGATGCGATTGAAGAAGAACGGCGGCTGTGCTACGTCGGCATGACGCGCGCCATGGACACGCTGATTTTGTCGCGCGCCGTGTATCGCCGCCGCTATGGAACGGATATGCCGGAGGCTAGCGTACCGTCGCGATTTTTGGAAGAAGTGCCGCCGCGTTTGGTCGAAGAGCTGGGCGGATCGCGGCGCAGCGCCGGACGTGTGGGGACAGGACGTGTGGGGACGGGCGCCCTCGCCCGTCCAGCGGGGCGAAGCCCCGCACCCGCCGAAAGCACCCACTACTCCTACGAAGACGAAGACCAGAGCGCCGCTTGGAATCCGGCGCGGGTCAAGCCCAAGAAGCCAACTCCACTCGCGAACTACAACTCCATCGACAACATTGCCGAATTTTTTGCGTCGCGCGGCAAGAAATTCAATGCTCCGAAAATGCCGTCCGAGGAGCCCAAAGGCAGGCGGGGGTTCCGTCCCGGACAGAAGGTGAAGCACCCGAAATATGGGGAAGGAACGGTGTATCGGCGCGAAGGGGATGGGGAAGACGCCAAGATTACGGTACAATTTCCTCGCTTCGGTTTGAAAAAGCTGGTGGAGAGGTACGCGCAACTAGAGAAGGCGTAGAGCTGCGAGTTTCGGGCCGCGGGCCTGGAGATACGTAAAACGAATTTGAGAGAGAACCAGAGAGGATTTGAACCGCAATCATGGCAGACACAAAGAAGCTGACCAAGGAAGAACGCAAGAAAACCAAGCGAGCCGCCCGCAAGAAGATGAAAGCGGAAAAGCCGAAGAAGCCCCGCGACTACGCCCGCGGATCGAAAAAGCGCAAAGTGAAAAAGATGGCGCGCGGTCAGGCGAAACGGTAAGCCGTTCGCTGGGCCGAGGCAGTTGCGGGCATGGGCCAGCGCCCATGCCCGACTCCCGCTGTGAGGAGACAACGAACTCTTGTCGCAATCATCCACTGAGCCAGCAGCCGCCACCATACGTACTTCCAGCAGCCAGGCATTCTGTTGCAAGTCCATCGACAAACTGATCTCGGAGTCGGAGAACCCGGAGCACCGGCTCAGTAAAACGCTGGGGCCGTGGTCGCTGACCGCGCTCGGCATCGGCGCCATCATCGGTTCGGGAATCTTCGTGCTTACGGGAACGGCAGCGGCCGGAGAATATTTCCAGGCGCCTTCCCTCCTGCATGCGCAGGCGCTCGACCTGATCGTGAATTTCCTGCGCACCGGCAGCACGGCCGGAGCGCTCATGCATGGCCGTCCGCCCGCCGGGCCTTCGATTGCAATTTCGTTTTTCCTGGTGGCGATCGCCTGCAGTTTTGCCGGATTGTGCTACGCCGAACTGGCGTCGATGATCCCGATTGCCGGTAGTGCTTACACCTACTCGTACGCGACGCTCGGCGAAATTTTTGCCTGGATCATCGGCTGGGACCTGATTCTCGAATATGTGGTCAGCAACGTCGCGGTCGCGGTGGGCTTTGCCGGTTATACGAAGGCGCAATTCGCGGCGTTCGGTATCAACTTGCCGGAAAAATGGGCGAGTCCCGTCTGGGCCTCGGGACAGTGGACGGGCGCTTACTTCAATCTGCCCGGCTTCCTGATCGTGTTTATTCTCACACTGCTGCTGGTGCGCGGAGTGAAGGAATCGGCTGAGACGAACAACATCATGGTCGCGGTCAAGATCGGCGCCATCCTGACCTTCCTCGTTGTCGGCGGAATGCTGGTCAAGCCCGCGAACTGGACGCCCTTCGCGCCTTCTGGTTTTGCGGGGATCGTGACGGGCGGGGCGATCGTTTTCTTTACCTACATCGGGTTTGATTCGGTCTCGACCGCAGCGGAGGAATCGCGCAATCCGCAAAAAGATTTGCCCTTCGGCATTATCATGTCGCTGATTGTCTGCACTCTGCTGTATGTTGGCGTCGCCATCGTGCTGCTCGGCATGATGAAGTACACGACCTTCGTTTCCGGAGAAGCCGCCCAAGCACCGGTCGCCTATGCGCTGAAGTATTTGGGAGCGCACGTGTTCTTCCGGTCGGTGATCGTGATTGGAGCGCTGACGGGGATGATCTCCTCGTTGCTTGTCTTTCAGTACGGACAGGCGCGCATCTGGTACGCCATGTCTCGCGACGGCCTGTTGCCGAAGTTGTTCTCCGCCGTGCATCCGAAATTTAAGACGCCGTACTGGTCCACATGGATCGCCTGTTTTGCCGTGGGAATTCCCGCCGGGCTCGTGGATATTGGCGATGCCGCCGACCTCGCCAACATTGGGACGCTGTTTGCCTTCGTGCTGGTTTCGTTGGGGGTTATTTTGCTCCGACGCAATCAGCCCGATCGCAAGCGTGCGTTCCGCGTGCCATTCGTGCCGTGGTTTCCGCTGATCTCGGTGGTTCTGTGCGGCGGACTGATGACTGGGCTCACGGTGATTACCTGGCTGCGCTTCGTGATCTGGCTGGCGCTGGGGCTGGTGATTTACATCTTCTACAGCCGGCATCATAGCGAGTTTTGCAAAAAAGATCGGGTCATCGGATGATCGGATTTTGTGTGGTGACGGGGCTCTGCCCCGTACTGGCGGGGCAAAGCCCCGCCACCACACGACTCGATCCTTTAGAATCGCTGTATGGGTTCGGAGCCATCCCGCTTCGTCCTCTCGCTCCCGAAGGCCGAGCTCCATTTGCATCTCGAGGGATCGATCGAGCCCTCCACGCTGCTGGAACGGCGTCAGCGGCACGGGATGGAAGGCGCCTCGCTCGCCGAAGTCGAGCAACTCTATAACTACAAGGACTTCGCGGGCTTCCTCGAGGCTTTTAAGGATGTGACGGGACACTTGCGCACCCCGGAAGACTACGAGTTGATTACTTACCGGCTGATGGAGCGACTGAAATCGCAGAACGTGCTTCATGCGGAAGTCATTGTTTCGGTTGGTGTCTGCCTCTGGCGCAAGCAGGATTTCGCCGCGATTTTCGAGGGCCTGGAACGTGGCCGCCAGCGCGGAGAAAAAGACTTCGGCCTATCGCTCGTGTGGATATTCGATGCCATCCGGCAGTTCGGCGCCGAGAAAGCGCAGAGCGTGCTCGATCTCGCGATCCAGTTTCGCGATCGCAATGTAGTTGCCTTCGGCATTGGCGGCGATGAGCGCGCGGGGCCACCGGAGTGGTTCGCGGGCGTTTACGCGCGCGCCGCCGAGCACGGTCTTCATCTCACGGCGCACGCCGGTGAAAGCGCCGGGCCGGAATCCATCTGGGGCGCGCTGAATCTCAAGGCGGAACGCATTGGCCACGGTCTTACTGCAGGGCAGGATCAGGAGTTAATTGAAGAGTTGGCCGAGCGCCAGATTCCGATTGAAATCTGCGTGACCAGCAATCTGCGGACGGGCTGCTGCGCCGAACTCGCGCAACATCCGGTGCGCCGCTACTTCGACCAGGGCCTGATGCTGACCCTCAACAGCGACGATCCCGCCATGTTTCGTACATCGCTGGTCGAGGAGTACTGTCTGGTTCAGGAGGCGTTCGGCTTCACCGACGAGCACCTGCGAGAATTGGCGCGTAATTCTTTTGAGGCGTCCTTTCTGCCGCCGGAAAAGAAAATAGAATTTCTGAATCTGTTTGACTCCGCCGCTCTGCGGTCGTAAGACGTGCTGTTCGCGGTTCGCTGATCGCTCCCGAAGCCGAGAGCCGAGCAGCGAATAGCGATCAGCGAATAGCGAAGAACGAATAGCGAACGACGAATCGCGCGCCCCCCTCGCCTATAATGTCTCCCTATGAAACTCGACGAGAAGATTGCCGAACTCAAGAGGCGAGACCAATTGGCACTCGAAGGCGGTGGTGCGCAGCGGCGCGAGCGGCAGCACAAAGAGGGCAAGATGTCGGCCCGCGAGCGCATCGACTTTCTGCTCGACGAGGGCACTTTCGAGGAAACCGACAAACTGGTCACGCACCGTTGCCACGACTTCGGGATGGCGGAGCAGAAGTTCTACGGTGACGGTTTCATCACCGGCTATGGCCGCGTGGAAGGACGGCTGGTCTTCGTCTTTGCGCAGGATTTCACCGTATTCGGCGGCTCGCTCTCCGAGACCAACGCGGGGAAGATCGTCAAGATCATGGATCTGGCGGCCAAGATGGGCGCTCCCGTCATCGGATTGAATGATTCGGGCGGGGCGCGCATTCAGGAAGGCGTGATGTCGCTGGCCGGCTACGCCGACATTTTTTTGCGTAACACGCTTTATAGTGGCGTGGTGCCGCAGATCTCGGCCATCATGGGCCCGTGCGCGGGCGGCGCCGTGTATTCGCCGGCCATCACCGATTTCATCCTGATGGTGGACCAGACTTCGTACATGTTCATCACCGGTCCTGACGTGATCAAGCTGGTGACGCATGAAGAAGTCACGAAAGACCAGCTCGGCGGAGCGCACACGCACAACGAAACGTCAGGCGTGGCGCACTTCATGTGCCGCGATGACGCCGAGTGTCTGTCGATGGTCCGCGAGCTGTTGAGTTTTATTCCGTCGAACAACCTCGAAGACCCGCCGCGCAAGCCCTGCTCCGACCCGATCGACCGCCTGGACGAGAAGCTCGACACCCTCATCCCCGATCAATCGAACATGCCGTATGACATGAAAGACGCGATTCACACGGTTGTCGATGACGGCTATTTTTTCGAAATTCACGAGCACTATGCCAGGAACATCGTCGTCGGATTTGCGCGTCTGAACGGGAAGCCGGTCGGGATCGTGGCCAATCAGCCCGCGATGCTCGCCGGCACGCTCGATATCAATGCATCGGTGAAGGGCGCGCGCTTCGTGCGCTTCTGCGACTGCTTCAACATTCCGCTGGTGACGTTTGAAGACGTGCCCGGATTCCTGCCCGGCACGCAGCAGGAGTATGGCGGAATCATCCGGCATGGCGCCAAGTTGCTGTTCGCGTTTGCGGAAGCGACCGTGCCGAAAGTGACCGTGATCACGCGCAAAGCCTATGGCGGAGCGTATTGCGTCATGGCGTCAAAGCACATCCGGACGGACGTGAACTACGCCTGGCCAAGCGCCGAAATCGCGGTGATGGGGCCGGAAGGCGCGGTGGATATCGTCTACAAGCGCGAGTTGGACGGCGCGGAAAATCGCGAAGCGGTTCGCCAACAAAAGATCGAAGAATTCCGCGACCGCCTAGCGAACCCCTACGTGGCCGCCGACCGCGGATTCGTGGACGCAGTCATACAGCCGCGAGAGACGCGCAAAAAGCTGATCCAGGCGCTGGAAATGCTCGAGACCAAGCGCGACAAGAATCCGCCGAAGAAGCATGGGAATATTCCGCTGTAGGTTCGTGTGGCGCGGGCGCCCTCGCCCGCGAGCAGTGCCGCGGCTTTATCGGCTTGGCGACAGTGGAAGCATGGATCCATGCCGAACGTGCAATATGTAAACCGATTTCTCTTCAGCAAACACGACAAATAGAAAACGGTAGGTGCCGCGGTTGCCCGAGCCGAAAAACAGTTCCCGGATGGGCTGGTCAAATGATGCACTCTCGGGAGCCATGGGGCACCGCTCGGGGTGGTGCGCTAGAGCGTTTTCTGAAATGGTGTAGAGTGAATGAGGCGAGACTCTGCGGCGAAGCATAGATGGCGAGAGCCTACGATGACGATTTGCGCCGGAAATTATTGGCGGCCTACGACCGGGGCGGAGCCACGCTCGGCGAGTGGGCAGAGCGTTTTGGGGTGAGTCGGGGCTGGGCGTGGAAGGTC
>Ga0208038_1000564_pt1 | contig 27905 bp, 12 predicted proteins | sample June2015DPH_16_1_FD_184714 | JGI IMG/M metagenome (GOLD analysis project Ga0208038, IMG submission 184714) | Peatland microbial communities from SPRUCE experiment site at the Marcell Experimental Forest, Minnesota, USA - June2015DPH_16_100... | ecosystem: Environmental > Terrestrial > Soil >...
CAGGGAACTTTCTCTCGCTGGACCGGAGCGAGCGGAAAGAGCTGTTCATCCGCGAGTTGCTGGGGCTGGACCGGTTGAGACTGATTGCGGCCGCGGCTAAAGACAAGGCGGACGAAGTGGCCAGGACCACGCTTGGCCTTGAAGGGCAGGCGCGGAGCCTGAAGGAGTTGGTGGAGGCCGGGGTTGAAGAACCCGCGGAAGTTGAGGCCGGACTTCAAGAGGTGTCATCCCGTCTTGAGACCCTGGAAGCTGAGAAGCGTGTGGCCCAACAACGGCTGCTGGAGCGTCAGGCAGCGGATGCAAGTCGGAAGCCGCTCCTGGCCGAGGTCGAGGCTCTGAAACAGCGTCTACGCAAGGCCGACGCCGAGATCACAGAAACCAAACGCCAGATCGGAAGGGATGAGAGCCTGCTGACGGGGAAGAAGGACTTCGCCGATTTGACGGAACGAGGCGCGACACTTGCTACTCGCATCGAAGAGCTCCATCGACAGATCCGTGAGATTCAGAGTCTGGAGACATCCAATCGGGATACCGAGCGCACGGTGCAAACTCTGGATGCCGAACTTAAAGCGAACCTGGCCGAGCTAGAGCGCGTACGGGTGGAGCGTGAAGAGCTCGCGGTAGTACCCTGCCGCGGCGAGGGGGTGTACGCCTCGTGCCCGAAGATTCGACGCGCCGTTGAGGCAGGTCAGAAGATTCCTGCATTGGAAGGAGAGGCCGCGACACTCTCACTCGAAGTTGAGGTCCAACGCAGCTCTCTGGCCCGTATTGCCACGCCCTCGTCCGAGCTCACTCGGACACTCGAAGGCTGCGAGCGGGACCGGAGGAAAGTTGATCAGGAGCGGCAGCGTTACGAGGAATTGCGAGCCGTCGAGGCGCGGCGGGACGAACGGCTGAAGGCTTTGGAACGCTTGGCCCAGGCCCGTACGGAAGTCGTCCAGGAACTATCGAGCAAGGAATCTGCGCTCTCTGCATTCTCTGACCTCGACGGCAAGATGCAGGCTTCACGGCGGGAGATTGAAAACGCGGACCGTCTGATTGTCTCCTGTCGTCGTGAACGGGACAGCCTTATTGCCCGCCAAGCCCAAATCAAACAGCGCCAGGAGCAGATGGAGGCCGCGCGGACTCGCCTGGCCCAGGTCGAGGCCGAACTCGGGGCGGCAAGGACCGAACACGAAGACTACACCTATCTCGCCAGGGTTTTTGGTCCGGACGAAATTCAACTCTGCGAGATCCAAGCTGCCGGACCACAAGTCTCGACCTTGGTCAACGCTTTGCTTGAGGGGTGCTTCGACAACAAGTTCGAAATCCGATTCAGGACGCAACGGCCCAAGGCGGACGGGAAGGGGATGGTGGACGATTTTGATGTCGAGGTCCGCAATAAGAATCTGGACCGGACTTGCCTCGTGGATGAGCTCTCAGGCGGGCAGTTCGTCTTGGTCAACGAAGCTGTCAACCTGGGCATCGCCATCTACAACATGCGGCAGGGTGAGGGCATTCGTTACGAAACGCTGTTCCGGGACGAAACCGTGGGTGCTCTGGATGCCGCCAACTCCAAGGAGTATGTGCACATGCTGCGTCGAGCCATGGATTTGGGAGGATTTCACCAGGTGATCTTCATTTGCCATACGCCACTTGTCTGGGAGCTGGCAGACCAGATCATACAGGTGCGTGATGGAAGCGTATTCATGAGCCATCACGTGAGCTCACAAACCATCATGACACCGCAGATAGAAACGGGCTTATCGGCCCGTAACTAGTTATGGTTGCTGACCTACGGGCACGCGTAAGTGCGACGTACAAGAGCGAGCGTTCCCCAGTCTCAGCATTGCGCATTGCCACCGCGTCTTCGGCCTCGTCGACCGCAGCCTCGAGCGGTATTATGCCCTTGTTAACCGCAACAACAACGACATGCTCGAATTCCAAGCCCTTCACCCGATGCATCGTGGCAAGCCGAAGCCCTGGTTTGTCTCGCTGTTCTGCGGCATTGCGCTTGATTTCGTATATGGCAAAACCAGCCGCCTGCAGCTGAGAAATGTAGCCTTCCAGCAGACGCTTGGTTCTTGCCACGAGACAGACGGACTCCAAAGCAGCCCCCTCCTTCTGAAGCTCTGCAATGTGTTGCTTTAGAAAGGCGATCTCCTCCCCGAAGCTGGCGAATGCGCGTACCAGAGGCGGGCTGCCATGGGTCAGGGAAACGTATCCTTTCTGTTCGTCAACTCCACCATTCAGATCATCGATTTCACGCCCCTCCAAGAGACATACTGCGAAGCGTCGAATTTCGTCCGTCGTACGGTAGTTGATCTTTAGCTTTTTCCCACGGCCCTTGATGTTTATTCCGCATCCTCCGAGGGAGGTTCGATGGCGGTAGATTCGCTGGTGCGCATCGCCAACGATGAATAAGTCGTTGGCACCTTCCGGCACAATCGCCCGTAACAGGCGGAACGCCTCAGCACTCATGTCTTGCGCCTCATCGACGATGACTGTTCGATATGGTAGGGATAACCCCTTTCCCTGAATCAGCCCGCGGGCGTCACGGAGCAGATCGACGTACTCCTTTTTCCCCTGTTCGTTGAGCTGAGCCCGGTACTCTTGGAAAATCGGCCATATCCGCTTCTTTGCTTCCCGACTGAGCCTTGTTCCGCGACCAATTCGGGACGCTCGCAAGTATCCATCGGCATCGGTGATGTTCTGCGCCTGAATAACCTGCTCCCATTCAGACCGATAAAAGTTGGGAGCAAGCCCAAGATCGGGAGGAGCCTGATTGAGGGCGAAAGCCCAGGCCTCGTTTTCGTCCTCATCGAACACGACTTGATGTCGGTACCCTTGCGTGCGCAGAAAGTTCGACACCCAAGCATCCAGGTTGACGACGTCGATCCGCGAAAGCGCCTCAACTGAGCAGATCTTGCGCAGGTTTTCCTGGATATCCGTAGCCAGGTTTCGCGTGAAGGTCGTAAACAGGATGCGGTCTTCCTTCTTGTTAAAGACATCCTCCGCTAGATAACGCGCGCGGTGCATTGCGACGACTGTTTTTCCCGTGCCAGCGCCGCCAAGAACACGGACCGGACCGTTTGCTTGCATCGAAACAAGCCGTCGCTGCTTGGGGTGCAGGAAGACGCGCCACTGGTCGAGCGGGGCGTTCAGGAGTTCGGCAAGGTCCTTCGCCTCGTCGATCACATAGAAGCGGCGCTTGGAGTCCTCGTTCTGCAGCGCGGCGACGAAGTCCTTCTGGTCGACAGGGACTTCCTCGACCGGCTTCTCCATTTCGTTGAAGACTTCCTCCAGACTGTAGCCGGAGGCGAGCATGTACAGCGCCTCGTAAGCTTCTTGAGGGAACTTGCTCTCACCTGCCTCCAATTCCGCGTCCGTGCTGATGCCTCGAACCAGAGGAATCAGCTGCTCTGGAACTCCGATACGGAGCAGGTGTTTGTCCTTCACATTCGCAAAAAGACCTGTCTTGGCAGCCACGCTCACCGCCGGAGCGGCCGGCCTTTCCGGTGTTTCCGCGCTCACAACCTGCAAAGCTCCCGTTGCGGGATGCACTATAAACTGCTTGCGCTCCGCCCACCGGTAGGCTTCGTCGTGATGGTCAACCCAAGTAAGAACAAAGACAGACGAGTTGGAAGGGTGAAACACGACAGCGCGATAGGCCTGGTTGATGCGTACGGAATACAAGTCCTTGCCCTTAGCACTCTGAATGACTTCGTAGTTTATTCCTGGAGCGTCGGGTCGCTCGCGGAAGCGTTCTATGAACTCGCGCACCTGTTTCTGATGGCCCTTCTGAACGTTAGAGAAAGCCAGCAGGAAATCATTGGAAAGAGCAATGGTCATTCGGAAACCTCATTGGGGAGCAGATTCAATAACAACTCCGGGGCGTCTGCCGTGGAATCGGCCTGGAATACCCGCCAGCCTGCAGCCTCGAACCGAGCGGCGCCATCCGCTTCTTGCCCCAGAAGTACCGCGATGTGGGTGTTCGGCCAGGCAAGCTCGGCAGTTGCGATAATTTCACCTCCGTCGCTCGCCAGCTCATATCCTGTTTCGGGCAAAGCTTTTCCGTGCTCGGTGAGCTTTCGGCAGAGAGAACGCAGTTTGGGGTCCACCAACTCTAGCAGGGTAGCAAGAGGGTTGGGCATGGTCCCCTCGCCCGGTTTCTCTGCCTGTTCGAGCAGTGGGCCGTACACCTCGCCAGCCAGACCAATCGCGGTAACAAACTCAAAGCGATCCAGAAACTGCAACAGATTTCCCAGTCGCAGGAACTCCCGCCAGGCCCTCTTCCACTCGATCAGTCCATGGTGGGCGTAATCGTCGAACAGGTTCAATCTCACAGAGAGGTTCGCGAACTCGCGCCTCTGTAAGGCCGTCGCGTCCATACCACCTTCGGCACGAAGCAAGGGGCTCCCGTCGGAATGTTTGCGCTCCCAATGCAGTCGAAGGCGACCAGGACCTGATGGGTCCGTCTCCAACAGGCTAATTACAAAGGCCTGCGCAAATCGCGTCCAAGGCCACTGTCGGCCGGCCCCGAGCAGAAGCAGCAGGGATTCAAAAGAGGACATGCCGGCAAGCCTCTGCCAAGTGCTGGCATTTGCCGGGTCCAGGCTGTTTATCAAGGCTCCGAACCTCGTTCCTGGGGACAGGAGCGAGGGTTCAAACTGTGGAATTGGATACTGGAACTGTTCCTGAACATCATCCCAATTCAGCGACCAGACACGGTATCGTCCGGACCGCATCAGAGCTAATCTCTGCGCGGTGTCCAATCCAGTCCGCAGGGCTCCGTTGGGGTCGGCGTGATACTCAAACCCATCAGTAAAGACAGCGATTGGTAGTTCCCCTTTGGCAGGACGTTCCGGATAAAACACAAAGTCAGCCCGGCTCGGAATCGCCACACCTAGCCATGGGCCAAGTTCCACCTGTGGCTCGATGAGGTAACTCTCGCCCTCCGAGCGGAAATAAAATCCCTCTTTGCCGTTGACCACTTGGTGGGTAACGCTCCGCGGCGGATCTCCCTCAGGAGTGCGGCGCAAGGCCTCAATAAAGCGTCCCTCTAATTCGCTCTCCAACAAGCTGTTGATTCGGATGAAGTCGAGCTTTTGCGTGCGCTTTAGATGCTCTCGGTTGTCGAGGATCAGCTTGAATAGGCCGAGCGCTGCTTGGCGAGATGTGTTCTGCTGGTCGTGCCGACCGCGGTAGGCGAGCAAGCAGCGGTAACAACCATCCTTCTCTGGGTCGCTCTGGCAGGTGCAGCTCTTCAGAACACTGTAAGCCTTGTCAAACACCTCTAAAAGGTTCTGCTGATCTCGCATCAACTCTTTGAGGTAGCCCGTTCCGCCAGGCACTCCGTCATACAAGACCAGATAGCGCTTGCGGACATCGGAGCCCGGCACCGGCTCGTCGGTTACGGTAGTGAGCAAGTGTCCCGGGTCGCCCTGAAACTTCCTTCGCAGGCCCAGATCGAGTGCCGCCACGAAGGAGTGGATGTTACGGTCCACATCGAAGCTTGCCACCGGCAGAAGCATGCGGATGGCCTCAGAGGTGAACTCTCGGTATAGGAAACATGCTTCGACGACCTTCTCTTGCTCTTCCTTACCCCAGTAACGGCAGTAGATCGCGTGGTCGATCTTGCCATTCTTTTGCACCTTACCGCACGCGCCACACAACTCAAAGGGCCTATCAATGACCTGTCGGCCGGCAATCATGAGTTGAGGGCCACCAGCCGTTTTCTCGCCGAAGTTCACCTCGCGCAGAGTGATTTTCCGGAAGAATTCAAAGCCGAAGGGGACCTCTTCACGGTCGATAAAGTAGGCCTCGGTAATGTCGGTGTCCTTTTTCACCACGAACATGTTCTTCTGATAGAACTGGGGCTCGCGATCATCGCTCTCGTCGTAGGACCGACTATCCTGTTCCGAGGCGGTTGAAATCACCTGCCGCATCCGTAACATGTTGCGTCGCTGGCCTTCGTCGACCCAGAGCGGACTCCCGCATTGAGGGCAGGAAGCGCGAGGCTCCGACTTGCCTTCGAGCTCAAGATACGAGCAGTCTCTACAGAATCGCCAAGGCTCAATCTGCGAGACCTGCAAATTCACTTGATCCACTTCGAGCTTGCGCCCTTGAGCATAAAAGTAGTTCGCGGGGGCCAACTCCAGAATTGCAGATGCGGCGGGACGCTCATAGTCGAACGTTTGCGTTTGGTACTTCCGTTCGTCGTCCTCGGCCTTCGAGTTGCGGCGGTAGATGATCGAGCGCAGAATTACCCCGGCCTCCGGAAAAGCGTAGTTCGGCAACAGTCCCTCATCGGTGAAGAAGTTCAACACCTGGCGGGCGTTAATGAATCGGACAATCTCATTAAGTGCGGCCTTTTCGCGCAGCAATTGCTGAAGGGCCTCTTCGAAGTTCTGGTCGCGCGCCGGGTCTTGTTTCATCTCGCGTATCTTCTTGGTCATTGCCTGGATGCGGTTGCGCAATGTCTTCCGCTCTGCAGCGACTTCTTCCAACCCCTTCCAGATGGATCGTGCAAGCCCAGGAATCTCCAGGTCAGTATCGCGCGCGAACGCCCTGATCCGCTCGCGGGTATAATCGGCAACTTCCTCTTGAAACAATGCAAGGAAGCCGTCCTGCAGTGCCGTCCGGTTCTGCTCGAAGAATGCGAGCAAGTTGGCAGGAAACCCCTTGCTTCTCTCTTCGGTTTCCACTGCGTCGAGCACTACTCGCATCTCTGTGGGCAGCGCACCCTCCGGTACGCCCGACTCCACCCAGCGATCAAAGACATACGCGGTAAACTGCCGCTCCAGCACTGCGGAGGCGTTCAGGAAGCAGCCGGGGGTTTCAACCAGACCCTGAATCATCTCCTCGGGTTCGAAGTAGAAAAACAGGTCGTGCGGACGGGCGTTAGCCACGGCCAGAACAAACGAGTTGCCATTCACGCGGCCCGCCCGGCCTACCCGCTGCAAGTAATTGCTCGGCTTCGGTGGAACAGAACAGAGTGCGATCGAGGAGAGATCACCAATGTTGATGCCCATCTCGAGCGTGGGCGTGCAGGAAAGAAGGTTGGGATCGCCGGGCAGGTTGTTATCGCGGAAGCCATCTTCGATTCGTTCGCGTGTTGCGCGATCGAGCAATCCAGTGTGTTCGGCCGAAAAGATCCGCTTTACATCTCCCGATTCGTACAACCGGCGATAGTAGTCTTCCGAACTGGGCCGTTGCTCGAAGTGGCCGTCGCAGCCATACCGCATGCAATGGTTTCCTTCAAAGCTGGCTGCCTCAGCCTGTCCCACCGAGATGGCGAAACTGCAATATTTGCACCGGAATTGGACCACTTCTGTGGTAACCTGAAACGCCCCTATTTCCAGGCCCCAAACGCGCGCGGTCCGCGCCTGGCGTTCAAAGAGCAGGGCGTTTTCCACCAGCCCCCCCAGCACCTCCCCGTAGATTTCCTGTGCCGAGTTGGCCACTGCCGGGTCCAGCGCGTAAAAGGACTTCTCCAGCCAGTCCTCGTACCATGTGGGGGTGGGGTTGCTCGACTGCCGCACGAGGGTTTGGAAGCGCTCACCGCTCCGTGACGTTAGGAACACAGGGGATCTGGCATACTTCGAGAAGTTTGGCCGCCAGATATCTCTTTTCTTGCTGAGTTGGAACCAGCCACCGAGCGAGTCAATGTAAGCATTCAGTGTTTCGTGCCCGACCGCCCCGCGGTTCTTCAGGTTCTGCACGAAACCGCCAAGAAAACGGCTGAGCGTAGCTTCATCCAGCCCTCGAAGTGGGCCGATCCTTTCCTTGAGTCGCGGAAGCAGTGCCCCAACTGTCCGTTGCCACAGCTCGGGCCTTACCTCGAGTGTAGAACTCCCTGTCTTTTCAAGTGTGCGGCCGATGCGACAGTCAAAGGTATACTCGCTCCAGATCTCCCACCCCAGGCGCCGTTCGAGCAGGCTCGTCAGGTTTGACCCCTCAGGCAGTGCCCCCTTTTCCCGGAAGTACTCGTAGTCTTCCAGCCACTCCATGTCAGGTGGCAGGAAGGTGGCCAGAAATAGTTCGGGCTTGAGACGTTGTCGCCAGTCATCCAGAAAGCGGGGCAGCAAATCCGCAAAAGGTACGGGTCCACCGGCCGAGAGAACTGTCTTCTGGATAGCGCTTCGCAAGTTGAACGTGTAGGTTCGGGCCGCGAAGAAGCCGGAGCGGTGGGACGCGTCTTGGACGGAATCGGAGAACGCCAGCAGTTTCTTGTCCTCATTGAAAGGCGACGAGAATAACTGCGCGATGATGACGCTAGTCAAGCTGGCGGCGCGGGAGCCCAGAATCGTAAGCGAGTTGTGCCCGCCACAGTCAGGGCAATCATGCGACCCCACCCTTCTTTCTTTCCCGTCCCTCCTCTTGACCGTGTAATTCGTCTCTGGGATCCATACGGCCAGCAGCCGTTCGAACACTGCGCCGCAGTGGGGGCAGGCGTGCGGTTCCGTCATCCGCATGACGCTCAGGCATTCGGTACAAATGTATTGCTGGAACTGGCGCTGCTTCCTGCGCTCATCCACCGCATGGGGATAAAGGAAGCTCACGTGCGGCGAATTGGCAAAGAAGCTGTTGTAGAAGGTTTGCAGGTCTGGGTTAACGCGCATGTCGGCATCGCGGACGGTGCCACCCCAGCCCGTCAGCCCGCACTCGCGGCAATGGATCGCCGGAAGACTTAGCTTTAGTTCCTCTGGTTTCAGATCGTCGGCGAAGGCCAAGACGGGGTCGGGCCGCACTGGCGCCACCATACGCCGCAATTCGCGCAGCCAGAGTTGCAAACGAATCTGCACCAGGGGATCGAATCTCTGCTCGCCATCGATAACCGGGCCGAGAACCTTGGCCGTGGAAACCAGTGCCAGGAAACTGCCAAGCAGCCGATCCAGGTAGATGTCCTCTTGCGCGCCGAAACCGGGGAGGCGCTTCTTCAGCTCGTGTGCGAGGTCGCCGGCACTTACGGCACGGTTGCCAAGGATCATCAGCAGATTGCGGAAAAAGGCGTGGTGCTTGAGTCCCTCCGCCAGACGAATTGGATCCCCAGAAAGGTCCTCGCCCAGCCATAGTGGAGCTTGCGCGTGGAGATACTCCGCTGTGGACTCATAGGCAAGCGGATCCATAGCCCCAAGGTCAGCGGTACTGGGTGTCTGGAACATGGTTACCAGGTAGCCTTTAAGGAACTCATCCGCCGTCAGCAGCGACTCGCCAATGACACTGTCCACTTCGAACGGCTCGCCGAAGAGCTGGCGGGCATAACCTGCCAGATCCTCCTGCCTTCCCTCACCGAGTGTGGCCGAGGTACCCACGCAGCAGAGGTGCCCGGAAGGAGTCTTCACCCGCTCCTTAATGCGACGGATCAGGCAGGCAAGGTCTGCCCCCTGTGCTCCATCAAAGGTGTGCAACTCATCCACTACCAGGTAGCGGAGGGTGTCAGGCTCGTTCATCTGCCATAGTCTGGCATCGCGTGGCCGGACCAGGAGATAGTCGAGCATTTTGTAATTGGTGAGCAGGATATCAGGAGGGGCGGCACGCAGGATGTCACGATCGGTGATCAGATCCTGTTCGGTCATCACTTGTGAGGGTCTACGTTCCAGACCCCCCAGGTAAAGACCGGCGTTGACGTAGCCACGCAGTTCTGGATTCCCCCAAATTATCTTCGCCAGTCGCTGGGCCTGGTCAGTGGCCAGCGCGTTCATAGGATAGATGAGGATGGCTTTGATCCCCCGCCTGCCACGCTGCCGAAAGCAGTGGTCGAGGATGGGGTAGAGAAAGCATTCAGTCTTGCCAGAACCCGTTCCAGTGGCAACGATAGTGGACCGTCCGACACGGGTGTCCAGTCGCTCAAAGGCTTGCTGCTGATGACGGTAGGGCGCGAAGGATTCGGGTGTTACCTCTGAGAAGCGGCGCGGGATGTCGCCAGCCTGCACGAACGGCAACTTGATCGAAAGATAGGGGCCCCGGAAAAGCATTCCTGGCGTGTCCAGCAGCTTTTCAAGGGCGCCAGCGAAGAAAGGGTTGGTGATGGGGAAGGTGGTAAGGAGGAAGTCCTCTACGCCGCGCTGGATCTGCCGGGCAATTACTGACGGAATCATTCTCCGTTCTCCTCGAAGAACTTCCAGGCTGTAGCGTAATCCTGCATCCGGTCACAGCAGTGGAACGGCGCATGGTAACGATCTTTGCGTTCGGCAAGCCCGCCTTGCACGCTCTTGTCCTCCGGAGCAGGTAGCTCGATCCAGCCCGCCTGGGTATCCTTGATTTCATTCCACTGCTTACGGTTACATCCGACGCCGGAGAGGTTCCTGCTCGTGCTGAACACAATCCGCCCTTCTGTGTCGTACCATGTGTTGGCCTCGTTTTCGAGCAAGGTCGGGAACTGCGTCGAATACAAGAGCAGCAAATCAGGAAGAGCAAGCTTTAATGCCATCGCTGCTAATACATCAAGCTCGATTAGCGCATTACGTCGGGATTTGTGTGTCAAGAATACGAATTCCCTTTTCCAGCTGGAATGGTCAGGAGCGCACGAATTCCACAGGGGAGCATAATGTTCCGTAATGCAACAGAGTTTGAGTACCCTCTCCATAATCAAGGACTCGAAGCTAGCATTGAGACCTTGAGGAAAAGGCAACCTCACGATGTCGTCGGCCCAGATGTGATCAACACCCGCAACTCTAACGAAGAAATCGTACAAAACGGTAAATGTCAGCCCCGCAAAAAACACAAGCTTTTTGAGGTGTGGGAAAGGCATGCTGTAAGTCGGATACACATGCAACACCTGGGGAGGTATGATGGCTGTAATCAGGGTTCGTTCATTTGTCGGCGATACCCAGGTCCTCCACACCAAGCGGTAGTCGCGAATGTGACGTTCAACCTCGACGTGCCCACAGATCCTCGTGCGGGAATCAGGTCGTGCCAAGCTGAACACGGCGCGAGGTATGAAATCATTAGGTATATCGATCAAATCTATATTGGAGTAATCCCCCTTACTTCCACAGGCTTCATTGGGCTCTTTAAAAAAGGGGCTGCCGATATAGAAGTGCGGCGCAGAGAGGATCAACTCCGACAGATTGCTGGGGCGGACTGTCTGCTTCACAATCAGCCCGGTTTTCACTCCAGAGTTCTCGTCGATGAGTGGTCGCCCCTTCAGATCAGGTATCAAGGAGTAGAGAGGTTGTGTCTCAACCATTTTTTGCAGAACAGCAAGCAAAGGCCGCGCGTATACGGACAGAATCGGCGCATTAAGTGGCCTGCCCTCTCGACCGAAGACACTGTTCACTATCCGCAAAACGGTATCATCGTAGGTTATCAATCTATCTCGATGTCCCTGCAATACCCATCCCGATTCGTTCTTCAGCGGTGGTATTGGTTTCTCGCCTGTCGAGTCTTGGTAGGACTGATCAATCACGCATGGATGAAGCACCGACGATATGCAGTCAAATCTTACATTTGCTCCACCAGCGCTTCTGAAGATCGCGACCGCGAATTGCCCGGCGTGGCCGAGAGCTGTCTCTGGAAAATGGTTCAGTTGGTTTATGAAACGAGCGCAGAAAACAAGGCGGGCAAGCAACCAATCGCGAAACCGTTGTGCATCTGCCTCGTCATATATGCCGGTGTCGTGTAGGAGGCCGACAATGCCGCTTGGACGTGCCAGGTTAACTCCTTGTTCCATAAAACATTTATAGAGATTGGTTCTTGTCGAACTCGCGAGCGGATAATGATTAGAGCTAATAAATGTTCTTTCGGCTTCCACAGCGGTGCTATGGCGGAGAATAGCTTGGGCAACGGGTTTGTTTCCTCGGATTGTCGCAGAGACTGCGACATCTATTTCTTTCGGCGTGTGCGACCTTATCGCTACTTTTGGATCATATTCGGCCAGAACGTCCTGTGGTTGTAATAGTATTCTTATCCATGGTGGGTTGCCTAGTACTAGGTCAAACCCACCATATTCATCAAAAACCTGAGCAAATTCGAGTTCCCAGTGCAAGAACCCGTGTTGGACGGCCAACTCGCGGACTTGCTTGAAACGAGGTAACTTCTCGCATAGTTCGTCCAGGTTCACCGAGCCCAGTTCCTCGGCTAGGTCCAGCTGTTTCTGCTCGGCCTTGCCAGTCCTAAAAAGCGCCTGCTGTTCAGCGCCCAACAATGGGGAGAGTTCATGTGAGGTTCCCTCCAAAAGGGCCGACAACTCAAGCAGAAACTCATCGCGAGACGGTAGGAGCTTCGATTGGTCGACCGGCCAGAACCACAACGAGCACCAGTAGTCCATGGCCAGTTTTAGCCGCTGATAGGCACTGGCTTGTCCGCCGCCCGGAGTAATTACCTGTTGAAAGATTTCATCCCGCTCGCTGGTGGTGAGTCGTTGCCCGCGCTCAGCGAATTCGGGGTTCGACTCCTGGCCAAATACAGGGAAAATGTGTTCAGTATCCCGTCGTACCTGGCGTAGGTCCTGGCAGTGCCTCTTCCATAGGCGGTCGACCGCAAGCGAAAGTCTCTCTAGGGCTTTCGTATCACTCGACGTGAAACGCCGCGTGAACTCCCTTCGCCACTCACGGATCCGTTTCATCTCGGCGGGGAGCATCTCTTTCACGGCTTTGTCCGCGTAGGCCGCCATGCCTTTGTCGGGCACCAAGAAATGCCAGATTTGCCCGGCAGCGCGCTTCTTGCCCATTGGCACACGCTCGGGAATCGAATCGAGCCATTCGCGATTCTGGCTTTCAAGCTGTTTATCGGTGAACGCTTGCCGACGTGCGCCTATAAGGCTGTTCCCGGCCACCAGCTGGCCGCCGAACCAAGGGATGGTGTGCCGTTCGTAGATGGTGTTGAGCCAGAGCGAGACTTCCGCGAGTTCGATGGCTACGGGGTTGCGATCCACGCCGTATACCCGGTTGTTGGCGAGATAGGCCTTCACCTTCTGCTTTTCGAGCAGGTATTCGTCGTGTCCGATCACCCGACCCGTCTCGCGCTGCTTGCGCTCCAAATAAGCATCGGCAAGTTGATTCACCGCTTCATTCAAGAAAGCCCCGCTGCCGAGTGCGGGCTCGCAGATGTTCAGGCGCAGAATGTCGTCGCCGGATTTTTCCTTGAGAAGCTCCTTGAGCGCGTACTTTACGACGCATCGAGTTAGAACCTCAGGCGTGTAGTATGAAGCCGACTTCTCGCGATTTCGCCCCGCGAGACGATAGACAAAGCTGCCCTGTGGATGGTGAACTAGACGGCCACGATCGTCGAAAACCTTCTCTTCTTCCTTGTACTCTGGGAGCGCGGTTTTGGGAACAAAATAAGCTTGTTTAAGGGGGTCAGGTGGCTCCCCCTCCGGTTTGACCTCGTACAGCCCATCCTGCTCTTCCACGAAGAACCCTGTGTAGGAAAGGAGTCCTTCATACACAGCGCCGAGCTGGTTGATGCCAAGCTGTGAATAGCTGATGCGCCCGCGGCGCCCAGTGCCTTCGCGAGATAGGGAGAGCAACTCGATAACCCGCTGAAGGACGTGGTTGCGCAGCCGGACGCGGCTCAGTAAGGGAGTGCGCTCCGGATCGAAAAGGTCGCAGCGCAGTGGTTCCATGCGAAAGTTGCAATCGCCCAACCGATCAGGCGGCAATTCATGGTGCCAGCCTTCGAAGATGAGCCTGAACAGGGTCTGGAGCGAATGATGCAGAAAGAAACCGTTGCGGTCCTCTTCCGTGGAAAGCTCGGCTTCGGCAGCGTCACGAAGACTCTCCAGGCTATATCCGGTCCGGTACTCCTCGCTCTTCATGGGCGCGTAGCCAAGTTCTTCGCTGCGCGCCTCCACATAAAAGAGGAAGAGCAGGCGGTAGAGGTAACGGAGGCATTCCCGCGTAAGCCGCTCAGCCAAGTCTTTGCCGTATATGCCTTCTCTTAGGACTTCGCGGAGATACCAGACGGCCTCATTGCCCAGAAGTTCGACGGCTTCCCGAGCACTGTATTTCAGGTCTTCCGAAACCGCGAAGGCGTGCTTGTGGGAGTTCTCATCCAACTTGTCGAGGAGGCTGATTTGGTCGGGCGGGCAAACCGAATCGTGGTGCAGCAACGCCGCTGTGGCATGGAGTGTGGAGGACTCACGACGGCCAAGGATCTGCTCAAAGTCAAAGCGAAGCAGCCTTTTAGATGGCCACTTGGTGCGGTCTAGCAGTAGGAGTTGCGTGCCACCATAGAGGATGACCCACCGCGGTGGCTCCGTGGCGGCAAATACCTTTTTGGTTAGGAGATCTTCCTGGGAAACTAATGGGTCCTCCTCATCACCACCATTGAGCGCTTCCAACACCCATAGTTCCGGCCTGCCGTCGGAGCGAGTGATCTGTCCGGCCAACGAAAGCATGAACCCGTCTTCCAATTCAACGGTATCGGGAGTTAGAGAATAGCCGAGGACGGTTAACAGATCGTGGAACCAAGCGCGTTGCAGGGCTAGCCGATCGTCGGGATCCGAAGTGGCCGTCAGCTCTTTGCGCATCGCCTGAAACGGCCCAGCCAGGCGCCGGAGGCCGTCCCAAGGTGGGCGTTCCATCTGCGCCCAAGTCTCGAACAGCGACTTCAGGTCGCCCTCCAGAATGGCAGCCAGGTAATGGTGCGTGTAGAACTCGTTCTCGTTATTGATCCCGATGAGATCGATAGCCATAGTGTTTTACCCGAGGAAAACTGCGGCAACGCGAAGGAATGGGCTGTCCTCGGTTGTTAGCGTATCCTCCACCCAGCGGCGGTGGTCGGCGAAGATTTCACCAATATGGCGCTTGCGCTCAAGCTTCTTGTTCCGGCGTGCGCCAATCAGAGTCTGGTCCTCCGGGTATTCCAACTCGAGAAATGAAAGCTGGCGATCCTGCAGGCCAGCGAGATTCCGGATTACTTCCTGCAGGCGGGCCTGCAAATCATCTTCAAAGGCGCGCCGGCGGGCGGACATGTAGCGACGAGCCCCAGCGACTGCATCCGGGAGAAGACTATGGATTGCGACGGAGATCTCAAACTCGCCGGGGTTGGGGTAGGCCCGAGTGCCTAACTGAGTTCGCCTGAGAATATCCTCAAGGGGAAGGACTCCGGCGTAACGCTGGCCTTCGAAGTGAACGGCGAACCACTCATGAATTACAGGCTGACCCTTACGGTTGGGAATCTCGCCCTGAATGAGGAATAGGGATTCCCCAGGGCTGAGCGCGCCGGCCAGACGAATGGCGGGGGCCTGTTTACGTCCGAAGGCGACCATCAGTTTGAAGTTGAGCCATTCCATTACCGGATGAAGGTCCCAAAGCAAATGAACATTGGGCCAGTTGCTATCCTCAGCCCGCGAGTCCTTTATGGCTTTCTTCACTCGTTCCCGGTTTGTTGTGAGGTGAAGCCGGCCGTCCTCAGGGATTGCCTCTCCGGGGAGAGCACGGAAGGTACGCCGGAGGTCATCATTGACGGTGACGGTTACAAGCTGGCGCTCTGGATCAAAATCCGCTTGTAAGTCCACGGCAGGGTTAAGAGCGGACAGACCCTCGCGGAAGTACGTCAGATCATCAGCGAAAAGACTCGGGAAAGTGCGGCAGTGGCTTCGGGCTGTCTGGCCAGATGGAGCAGGGGCGTCGCCAAGCAGGATTGAGAGCAGATCGTCTTCAGCGGCCTTCTCCATGCGCTGGTTGAACTCAATGGGCGCAAGCCTTTCTTCGATGGCCTTGCCCGTCATTTTCTCTTCCTCGTTAGCGTCGAAAACGCCAAGGAAAACCGAAGGGTCACCGATGTTCTTCGCCGCTTGCTCGTCCTTTTGCATGAGGAGTTCGAGGATACGTACGTCGCCCCGGACTTCGGGATGGTGAGGCTCCGTGTAGAGGTAGGCAATGTGCGGCTGCCGCTCCTGGCCGTAACGATCGATCCGGCCGTTACGCTGCTGGAAGACCATCAGGGACCAGGGAATGTCAAAGTGGATCAGCTTATGGCACAGGAAATGAAGGTTCAGACCTTCGCTTGCTATATCGGAGGCGAGTAGGAGGCGGACCGGTGCACGGTCGCGCCCGAAGTCTGCAACCACCTGCTGTAGGTCCACGTCCTCAATGCCCGATCCGTGAATTACAGCGACCTGTTCGGGTCTTAGATGAAGGTCGCGAATAAGATTGTGTTTCAGGAATTGCAATGTCTCAATGCGCTCAGTGAATAGGACAATGCGGTCGTTGGGGTTAGCAGGATCCCACTTCATGTCGCCCCCCGGGCGGAGAATCTCCACGAGCCGTTGGTACTTAAGGAAATTAGCCGGGCCGATACGCTCCAGGGTTTCGGTGATTTGAGCCAGGGTTTGGCGGTCACTCTCCGCATCTGAGCCGGGTTCCGTTTCGATCTTACGCAGACGCTGGCGAATCGTCGAAAGGCAGGCGGCTGGCGAAGAGAAGAGGGACTTTTCCAGGACAGTCTTGAATAGAAGTTGGCCGGTGCGGCGGGTACGGTCGAAGGAAAGAAACTGGGCGTCGGCCAGGCAGTCGTAGACGGCTTCCTCCTCGGGAGAGGCAGGTACGATATGCCTCCTAACTTGGCGATCCAGGAACGAACCAGCGATCTGCGCCTGGACGTCTTTCTTGTAGCGTCGGAGAAAAAGGCCCTTGATGTCGTCGGGCCCGTAGTCTTCCGGGTTGGCGATGGCAGTCGGGTTCAGCATGTTCATCAGGCTTGCGAAGGATGCCGCTTTGCCATCGTGGGGCGTCGCTGAGGCCATAATGAGCGTGTCGGACCGCCGCGAGAGTAGGTCGGCGAGCCTAGCACGTAAAGAGAGTTTAGAACCACGGAAGGCAACGTTGTGGGCTTCGTCGATTACGATGATGTCCCAGTAGCTTTTATCTGCCCAAGCCCGGAACTCGGCGTTCTGCTTGAGTGTGTCGATGGAAATTATGGCCTTGTCGTAGTGGTGGAAGGGGTTTGCATTTGTCGGGATACGGCTGCGGACCCGCTCCAACCCGAAGGAGTCGAGACGGACGAGCGGAATCGTAAACCGCGACCAAAGCTCCTTCTGGAATTGGGCCATCATGCTCTTGGTGGTGACCACCAGAATCCGCTTGCCTTTGCCGCGGTCGATCAGCTCGCTGAGCAGGATGCCAACCTCAATGGTCTTCCCAAGCCCAACTGAGTCGGCGATGAGAATGCGTTGACGGGACTGCTCGAGCGCCAGCAGGGCGGGTTCGAGCTGGAAAGGCAGGTCGTCGATCGCTGCGCGGTGGCCAATCCACAAGTCGGTGCCGGTGGGTGGCGACTGGCGCAGCAGACTCTCCAAATAAAGTCGGCTGTTGCGAAACTGCGGAGAGGAATCCGGTACCAGCTCGGTTTCGGCCGGATCAAGGATTGTGATGCTTTTGCCTTCTATTTCGGAGAGAAAACGGGCTTCTTTATGCCGGACGATCTCCGAGACACCAATGGCCTGAATGGACTGGCCACCAGTCCCCGTGCGATCCACTCGCTTGACGATCCATTCGGCATCCCGGATGAGGACCCTCGCTCCGGGGGCGATGGCGCTGGCTGCCACTGTAAAGACCCTCCCCTATCAAGCTAGCGCGGGACGTTTTGGCATGGAGCATTGACTGCGGACATAGGCGCAGGTCCCAACCAGGGCGTTTCCCCCGTGTCCCGACAGCACCGCTGTTGCTTCCACGACCAGACAGTTACTGCAACGGCCAATCGCTACACAAAACTCGCCGCACGCTCTGGTCATGCGGGGCGTCGCGCCCCCCCCCTGGCCCACTCCAGATGGTAGAAGGTTGCGCCGCAAATGTCGCGGAGAGTAACTGACGGGAAACTATCCTGGATTTGCTCCACTTGGCGAAGTGCAGCCGAGCGTGCTCCGAGTCTATATCTTCACATTTCGTTTCTGGAGATCCTCCCGAGTCATAACCTTAATGTGATCCATGTGTTTGAGCGCAAAAATATGTACCGTGTACTCCTCGCCCTGAAACACGAATTTGTAAGGTTTCTTCGTACTGTCGATCTTGGCTTTCCGGCCACCAGTCGGCACATCCCAGCAAATGACTTTCGGATACTGAGGGGGCGTGTGTCCGTGGACCTTGTAATTGTAGAAGTTCCTTTCGACCTCTACCACTGTTGCTGGGTAGGGTGCGCTAGCTTTGTCCTCCTGAAAATTTACGAGGAGATCAGGCCCTTTCGCAGCACCGATGTAAGCGAGTGTCTTGAATCTCTCAAAAGGCAAGGCATCCAAAGCTTCCAATTTCCATAGTAGGGCATTAACTTCCATCTCGTTCTGTGGCTCTCGAATCAACACCAGCAAGTCATCACCGTCTTTCTGAAGCACCACCCAGGTTTGCTCGGGGAGCTGAATCTTCTGCTGCTCTTCGTCAATTATGCCGCCCTGTGCTTGTTTCTTCTCTTCCTCTGGCAGTCGCCTGAACGCCAAATACGGCGCGGATGTTTCAACGCGCCGGAAGAGTTCCCCAGCAACCTTCTTCAGCTCATCGGTCTTCGCAGAGTCGACGAGATCGCTCCGGGAAATGTTCATCTGATCCTGGATGGCGTCGCACTCTAGAACCAGGCAAGTCCGCTCCCTACCGGGTCGAGCGTGGGGAATGCTCGTCGCACCGTACTTGGCTAAATCAACTTCAAAATACGGAATTCCTTTGACGGAGAGAATGGCGCCAGTGTTTTGGTTCTTTTCAGACAAGTCGTAATGCGACGGATCCCAGGTCAGGAGACCTTTGAGTCGAACCCGCATTGCACTCGAGCTCTTAGGCTCAACGTTAATAAATAGTGTTCGGCGCTGCTCATCGAACGCGACTCCCCCGGACTTGGCAACCTCATCGAAATCGATCTCTCGGAATTCCGGAAACCCGAAGGTGAGTTCCTCAACCCTCCCGAGCACAGAGAGTGTAATTTTGGGTGGGTGCGACCGCTTCCGCGTAAAGCCTGCGAACGTCCTATGAAGGAGATATGCCTGGATATCCTCGAAGCTGAATGGCTCGCTCTTTGAATGTGGTGGGTGACCAGTCACGCGAATCCGGGTTCCCTTCTCTTGTGGCGGATGCTCGGCAATTCTGGCCTTAGGAATGTCCTTCCGGTTAAGCGTCTGCCACGGTTCGTTGATTTTTACGTCATACATGCCATTCGGAGGCTGGCATGTCTCGATGTCGACGCGACGTGATTGGTACGCAAGCTTAGAGCCGAGGCCCTTCCAAGAGAACTCGTCAGAATCGATCCCGCTGATAGCAGAGAGCCCTAGGCCCAGAAACTTATCAAGACGTCCCGGCAAGACAGGATTGCCAGTGTGGAACATTCCGCAGCCATCATCCGAGATCTCAAAGATGTGGCCTTCCTTGTCTCTCGTGTAGCTTATCTCTATCCTGGTCGCGCCAACCTCTTGGGCTCCTGCGTTGGATAGGAGTTCCCGGACCAAGTCGAGCGGGTGCTTCCGCTCGTTGATCAAGTTTAGAAATATGCCGATCTCTTTTACAATAGGATCGACCTCTTTCGATTTCTTCGCCTGAATCGCTTCACCTATTGTTGACATCGCAGTCCTTCCTCCTACGTCGGCGGTAAGCCATTGAAGGCCAGGATTTCCATTTTTGGCCTGCCAACACTTCGGAGTATACACCCTTCCGTCTCCAATGAAATCCTCTGCAGCCGAGACCAAGTGGCAGGGTTGGAGGGTGTCGCAGGAGTGGGAAAGACGACTTCCCTCCAGGTCGTCGTTCAGTACGGATGTGAAGGGCAAGGTGTTTCCACCTAGCCATCCTCTAGGTGCAAGGTGGGAACTCGTCGAAATAACTCCCCACAGCAGGTACTGACAACGAAAGCGGAGTGGGCCAGGCCCCGATGCTCCATCATTGGTCGCGTCGGGGCCTTGTGCATCTATGCACCGGCCTCGACCGCCCGGCAGAACACGTTCACAAGCTGCATTTGTTCTAGGGTTGAGCAGCTGGTTCTGGCCAACGCCGGGTTGCCAACGACGATGGCCAGAGTTTGCGTACGTGAAATGGCGACGTTTAAGCGGTTCTTGCTGAATAGGAACTCAATACCGCGGGGAGAAGCGTCTCCGGAGCTGGCACACATTGAGTAGATAACTACAGCAGCCTCCTGGCCTTGGAATTTGTCGACCGTACCGACCCGGATCCCAGGTAGCATCTCGGTCAGCTTTCTGACCTGTAAATTGTAGGGCGTGACGACAAGAATGTCGTCGCGAGTTATCGGACGCTCGGGCTGATTTGTGTCGGTGAGAAACTGGGCCAGCAGCTCCCCAACAATTTCCGCAACCACTGCAGCCTCTTCATCACTTTCGTAAGCGTTGTCCTCGTGCTGCACTGGGACAAAGATGACCCCAGCATTCTTGTGGATGTAGGTTCTCGGGCAGTTGAAGAATCGGATTGTCCGAGCCGCGGTCAACGGCTTTGGCATTAGCCGGCCCTCGTAAACAGCCCCTGATATAAAGCCGCATACTTCCGGATGCATTCGCCATGTTTCAGGGAGAAATATGCCGAAGTCGTTCGGAATAGTAGCTCGGCCTTGAAGGAGGTAGTCGAGCGTCGAGGTCCCGCTTTCCCCTGGATGGGAGCCCTTTATCGGTTGACTCAGTTGCATCTGGTCGCCGACCAGGACGATATTGGTGGCGCTGGGCGCCATTCCAAGGAGATTAGCCATCGAAACCTGGCCAGCCTCGTCGACAAATAAGTAATCGAGAGTGCCTTCGGCTTCTCGCCGGCTGAAGGCCCACGCGGTGCCACCAATCAGTGGCGGAAGCGCAGCAACATTGAAGAGGTCAGAAGACGACTTGACCTGCGTGAACCAACTGTGGAGATTCTTATTATCTTCCTCGTCCCCGCCGATTTTCGCGCCTCGGAAGGAGTGATTGGCTGCCTCAGCCACTCGTGCGGTTTCATTCAGGAGTAGGCAGATGGCTCGGTGGCTGTTCGATGTGACGCCCACTCGCTTACCGAGTCGGAGAAGCACCACAATCATGTGCGCCGCTGTATATGTCTTACCAGAACCGGGTGGGCCCTGGATGCAAAGAGTGCTGTGATCGAGGCCGATGGCCGCATTGATGGAGCCGTCCACAATATCAGCACCCGGAGGGACTATGGGGCCTCCCGCAGGACGATTTCTCAGCCGCGGTGGACGGCGGCATAGGAAATCGGCAATGGCCGATGGCAACAGTTGGCCGGTCTTACGATATTGCTCGACGGTGCGGGTGATGGATTGCACGATCGGCTCTGGACTGACCCATTCGTCTGGAATGAGGCTCAGCACTTGCGGTGGCGCGCCAGCTGCCGATTTGATTGTGAGTTTGCCCTGAGAGCCGTCGAAGGTATGGATGGTCGCCTTGCCCCTAAGATCGTGGGCAAAGATGCACTTGCTCCCGTCGCGGAGCTTTGTCTCCTGGTCGGGATCGAACCGATACTCATAAACGAATGATCGCTTGGCCTTTTCTGGAGGCCGGCGGGTCCTGACAAGGCCGCCGAGACAATCGGGGTCGTCGATCAACTCCTGCTCGGTCATGGCGTGACGTTCGTACATGGCCCACCAGATGGGCTTGTCCTCACGCCGATGGAACTCAAGGAACCACGATAACAACTCATGGACACGCCAACGCTCCAGGTCCCCGCTGCGGTCAGCGGGGATTTCTGCCCGCATTTCCTGGGCATACTGTGCCTGCGCTGAGATTTGTCTCAGCGTGTCAGATTCCTGGGCAGCCTCTTTGGGGATGTAGGGGATATCCGCCTGTTTCTGTACCTCTCGTAGCCAGCAGGCAAGCCCCCAGGTAGATTCGCAGTCCTCGCGGTTGTACTCGCGAATCGCACGAAGCGTGGGTGATGTCTTCCAATCGCCACCATCGTTGTTTTCGAGCCATTTCTGGTAGAAGGCAAGCGAGTCGCCGCTGGTCGTGACGTCACCGGTACGTCGATATCGGTACAGCTTCTCAATGTTCTTCAGGGAATATGCAGGTTCTCCAACCAGCAGACCTTGGCGGACGACAGAATAGAGGTCCACAAATGCCTCAGCTCGGAGTAGCTGATCGACTTCCTCCTCACAGATGGCGTAGCGGCCCATTAGCCGGCGCAGCGCAGTGACCTCGTAGGCGGCATAATGGTAGATGTGCATCGATGGGTCTTGCCGCCAGCGCTCATGCGCCCATGACGCAAAGCCCTGGGATGCATTCTTTTCCTGCTCGCGGCTGTGTGCCCACCAATCCCGAAAAGTAAGGTCGCCATTGTCGAAGTAGGTTATTCCAAAGAGGTACTCCAAGCCATCCTCAAAGAATGGGAATCCCTCGATATCGAAGAAAATGTCGGACGGCGAAGCTGGCGGAAGGGTCGCAAGACCCAGCCGCGGATTGAGAGGGTTTGGTTGAAGAATTTCGTACCTCGGTTGCGGCTGGCCACGGGACGCAATTTGCAGTCTTGCTTGCCTCCGCAGTCTGTCGAATGCGGGGGGAGTGATGCCAGGCACCCCCTCCCGAGACGTATCCGCAAGCGAGCGGGTTGCGAAGATTCCGGTGTTGCGAAGCTTTCGGACCTGAGTCGAGCGAATGCCGGCGATTAGAGTCAAGTCATCACGCGCCTCGAGGATTTTCGTCGCGTGCTCGGACCACCGCCCAAGATTATTCGGGCCTGGGATTTCGGGCGGGGTCTTTGGGTCGAATCGCTCCTGCTGTTCAAGGAACGCGAGCTTTAGTTGGCGGTAGTAATAGAAGTAGTCCTCGGTTCGGAATCGTCGCCGCTCCCTGGTGCCGAGGACGACCTGAAACTCTTCCGGCAGCCGCTGCTGCATTTCTGCAAGCATTTCGCTGTAACAGCAAAGCTGGATAATGAAGTATGGTTTGGGTTTGCGTGCGAGCTTAGTATCCCAAGCCTCATACTGGTAATTACCAAGAACCGAGTTCCCTCCAAGGCGCACCAAGAAATCGGCGATACCAGCAAAACAACCTGATGCCAATCTCGCTTGATAGATGATTTCTCGACCTGCCTTCATGGCTTCAATCGCCGCGTTCGGATCGGTTACAGTTTTGAGGTCGCAAACGTCGTGCCCGGAGTCAGTGAGCTCACAGAGAAATGCGCGCTCGTGTTCTTCCCCTCTTGCCTGCAATATCCGATCTTCAGCGGTGTCCTGGTCTGGTTGAACTGCACCTGGGAATTCCAGATAGAACCGATCCATCCAACTGGCATATTCCGACTCCATGAACGTTATGAGGTCAGATGGGGAGAAGGTCAAGTTTCCTTGCAGTTTACGCATGGCTCCTGCGTTGGCGGTGGTTCCCGCCGTGAAATCAGGTTACACCAGGGCCCCGCCGGAGGAAACCGTCTAAACCCTCCCACTCGGTTTCCCCTCAGGTGGCAAACGCACTGAGGTGGATGACGCGCCCACGCGCTGCCAAAGCAGCGCCCGTCAGGCCTTCTTCCTCTTGCCTTGAACTTTGTCGATACCTTCCATAGGTAACACTCCTTTCGGTTGCTCCCGGGAACCACGGCTTTGGAGTGTTACCCCGTTTCCTCAGCAATTTCTGCTCATCAACTGGTCGTTACCCCAGCGTATAATCTCTTGGCATAACCACTGGGAGGCGACGAGATGGCCAAGACCAAAGTGTTTACAATCACTGTTCAGAATCAGCCCGGCGCAGTCGCGGCGATCGCGAAGGCACTGGGGAGCGCGAAGGTGAATATCCTGGCGCTATTGGGGACGGCCGAAGGGGCAGCCGGCACAGTCCACCTTGTGGCGGAAGACGCCAAGCGAGCAAAGAAGGTCCTCGACGAAGCCAAACTTGAATACCAGGAGACGGGGGCGGAACAACATGAGCTGTTGAACAAGCCCGGTGCGCTGGCGCAGCACTTGGAGAAGCTCGCAGCAAAAGGTGTCAATCTGAGTTCAATCCATGCCACGGCCGTGAAGGGTGGGAAGAAGGCGGCCGTGGTGTACACCGTAGAGGCCAAAGAAAAAGCCAGCGAGCCGCCAGCTGCAGCTCGGGCCACATAGCCCGGCTTAACGCCACGAGTCGCATGCGTTTGTCAGCTGAGCCCGAGACCCCTCGGACTCAACCGCGAGGACGCTTGTGTGCTCGTCAGGGAGGGGCCTTGATTTTGTCCCTTGCCTCACCGACGAAAGCTTTTCGTCCACAAGAATTCACAGCGGGCTAAGAAGTAACGGGAGTATCTCGTACCCACTCTGGTAAAATACACCGGATACCGACAACCACATGGCCTACTGGAAAGTCATTGCGCTGGTCAGCGGTAATATCCAAGCCGTTTCGGGCCCGGCCGCTCAGGACCGGCCAGGAGCCCACGAATGGATTGTCTGGGAAGGGAAAGCCGCTGACAAATCTGAAGCCCTCCAAAGTGCAGAGAAAGCCGATCCCAGGGTTGACCTAGAGTGGATGCGCATTCGCTACGAGAGGGATCTTAACAAACGGTAGTATCTCGCTTAGCCCCCTTGCAGTCCCTTGCTTCATGCTGGGCATCGTGGACGCAGATTAGCCGCAGAGCGTCACTGGATCCACTTCGTCAGTGGTTGGCGCGTCTGTTCATTTTCCGCTAGGCTACCGATTCGCGCCTTCGAGTACTCCTGGAACCTTTGCATCGCATCACGCTTGTGCTCCTCCCAATCACGGATGTAGTCCCATCTTTCCTTCAAAGGTTCCCACATCCAAAAACTCCGGAGCTCGGTGAGCTCGGCGTCGGAGAGCATGTCGGAGGCGATCAGGAGCAGCGTCCCGCAACCGGGACAACACCTCTTCTTTCTGTAGGCGAAGTCCCACTTGCAATGGGGACATTTGTAGCGCTGTGGTCTGACTCTCAACAGCTTCCCTCTTCCCAGCGCCTGTAGCGGGGCAACGGTTTTTCGGTGCGCTCTCGCGGCGGCGCCCATGCGTCTCCAGGAGCACGACGACACAGGATAACCCGACTACCGGACTGCCCGCAGGCGGGCTCGGACTGGCAGATGTTAGATCGACTTCGCCTGGCTACTTCTTCTTAGGAGGCACGACGGCGTCCTTGAACGCTTTCGCCAAGCGGAATCTCACCACCGTCTTGGCCGGAATCTTGATGGCCTCGCCGGTCTGGGGATTGCGGCCCATGCGAGCCTTGCGATTTGCCTTCACTGCCTTGCCCAGTCCTGGAACCACAAACTGTCCGCTGCTCTTGGCTTCCTTCGTGGCCACCGTGACGAGTTCTACGAGAACCGCGGCGGCAGTCTTCTTTGGGATCCCCACCTTCTCGGCCAGATGCGCGACGATCTGAGATTTTGTCATCATTTCTTCTGCTCTTCCTCTCTCCGCTGGATTGTAAGGACTGCGACCTTGAAATCGTCGTTCAGCCCCCACTGTACGTAACGCACGAATGGCTGTCAAGGCAGTTGCGGACAGGGGCCTCAACCACGCCGCAAGGAGCTCTCTGTTCCGCGTTCGTTGCCCCTCCAGCACGATTGTAGTTATGTGCACTCGCTACCGGCTGTCGGGCGCTGAAGAGGTCGTTGGGTTATTTGAGGCAGCCCGCCTCTTCGAGTCCTAACTCGGGTCTTCCCACTGCGGTAGCGGGTCGCGCGCGGCCAATCGAAGAAGGAGCTCACCGCCGTTCTCTACGTCGAACAGCTCCTGAATGAACTCGTATGTTTTCTGGACTACATCGATCATCAGGGTCTTCATCTCCTCGTCATCGAATCGCGAGAGCTTGGACCAGGGAATTTCCCCGAATGGCGTAGATACCACTACATCCGAGTAATCCCCGGCCTTGGAATCGGGCGCTATACCTGCGTGCAAGTCCTCGAGGACGGAATTGCGAAAGCACCGCTGCACGAGGTACTTTGCTAGGCGTTTCTGCAGAACTGGGTCCGTGATGAGAACCCGTATGGCATCGCCTCTTTTATCCATGTTAACCTCCGGGGTGCCGACCTACTCTGACACCCGAAAAGGCCGGATGCAAGGAAACCTCTCCGCAGGCTCAACGTCCCCATCGACGTTGGTCCGCGGACTTACCCAAGTCTGCGCCAGAGTTATAGACAGGCTGTTTATGTCCCAGCAGATTGTCGAATTCGCCCACCGGCTCGATTTTGTAGTTGGTGAAACCTAGGATATGCCAGGCCCAACACGCTTTTGGGATCACCGGACTTCAGGTCATTGCGCATCACCGCCATGCGGCTGGTAATTTCTCGCGGTAGCGCCTCCTCCGTCTGAGTCGGCACGAGTTTTGCACGCGAGTCCAGCCCGCTTGCGTCAATAGCTTCCTCAGCAGTAGCAGGCTGTTCCAGTTGCTTTCATTTCTCACAGCGGGGAGTTTCTCTGTAACAAAGTATCTCGCCAAAGTCGCTGTGAGTACCCCTCTCCTGTCAGGTCGTGATCGTTCTGTGATTTGTAAACTTTGACCAGCCACTCCTTACAACAAACAACCGCAGGGTCAATGTTGCTTATAACCGTTTTGTGGCGCGGAGTCCTCAATTCATGATGAAAGGGTATGGCTGAGGATATCCGCGTCCGGATTGGGCGGAGATTGCGAAAGCTTCGAAAGCAACGAGGCTGGACGCAGGTTCAGATGGCAGAGAAATTCGGGCTGGACAGAAGTTATTTGGCGGATGTGGAGCACGGTAAAAGAAACGTCTCCGCCCTCAATTTGGAGATCATCGCAAACGGTTTCGAGCTGACCCTTTCCAGATTCTTTAGCAAGATATAGCGTTCGGACCGGTTCGTTGGGAGCATGATGTCTACGCTCCGTCACCCGCCGGGCCCGTTGTAGCCGTTCTTATTTCCAAGAATGGGGTACAAGCGCATGAGAGCTGACACTCTTCGATACTCCAGAGGACAAACCTCGAGGACTCGCGAAGCTATCATTTGCGCAGTCGCCGCGATATGTGTCATAGGCGCGGCCCCCCAGCCACTACATGCTCAGCAGAAGCAACAATCTGCGTCGGACCTGCTACATCACGCCCTTTATCTAGCTGATCTATACAACTGGGCCGCTGCCGGGCCGGAGTTTACCCAAGCCGAGAAGATGTTCATTGTGGCTGGCGACCAGAGGAATGCCTTATACGCTAAGCTGGGTCGGCTGCGTTCAACTGCGGAGCAGGGTAAAGTGCCGGCGATCTCGGCCCAGCTTGAAACAGAACTGGCTACCAACCCGCTTCTTCTTCAGGACAAACAGCTCCGGATGTTCTGTTTAATCGTGAAGGGTGACATCGACGACGAGGTTAATTCCAGTGCGATGGGCCATGACTGGGAGCAAGTACAGGCGCTCGCCACCGAGCTAGGCAATACCAAATGGCAATATCGAGCGCTCGCTCAACTCGGTTTGGTGGCCTTTTACGAAGGGGACTTGGCGACTGCTCGCAAGAACGTGGGCGGCGCGTTAGCTGCCGCCACAGCTGCGAATGACGCCGGCGCCCAAATCCGGTTTTTGACGGTTCTAGGGACTGGATTGGTTTATACAAAGCTGTACGAGCAGGCGATGCCTTATCTGGAGAAAGCTCTGCAGGTTGCCAGTTTAACTCCCGATGCCGGTTACCAATTTTCAACGAATGAGGCGCGCTTAGACGCGCTGATCGGCTTAAAGCAGTTCGACGCGGCGCAAGCCCTAGCCGATGATATGCTGAAGCATGCACGAGAACAGCACCGGATGGAACACGAAGCGCTGACTTTGATTGAGACCGCACCCCTCGATATAGCCCGGAACGACTGGAACGGCGCGGTGTCTGGTCTTGAGCAGTCCCTTGCGATTTCCAAAGCGGGTGGATTCATGGGGCAGCAGGAGAGGGCTGAGTCATTGTTAGCAGACCTGTATCTCCAACGTGGCGATCTGCCGCAGGCCAAACGCTATGCCGCACTCGCGGCCGCGACGACACAGGCGAACGGCGATATATGGTCAGTCCCGGAGCGGCTGCAAGCTCTGGCCGAGATCGAGATCAAGCAAGGTGCGTTCTCCGAAGCCGACCGTACGTACGACCGCGCTGCCACCTTCGTCGATTCCACCATAGGTAAC
>Ga0208038_1000565_pt1 | contig 27878 bp, 23 predicted proteins | sample June2015DPH_16_1_FD_184714 | JGI IMG/M metagenome (GOLD analysis project Ga0208038, IMG submission 184714) | Peatland microbial communities from SPRUCE experiment site at the Marcell Experimental Forest, Minnesota, USA - June2015DPH_16_100... | ecosystem: Environmental > Terrestrial > Soil >...
CCGAACAAACTAGGGCTCCGGAGGTGCATTTCTAAGGGTGTGACACCATGCCTACTCTGCCCCACTTATGTCAGTCAGGGAATAAAGTCGTTCGGGAGATTGTTAAGGCCTACGCGCCCGAAGCTCCGTGGCGGACAGCTCGCGCTGACAACTCAGCTTCCGTCAGGCAGCGTTGGACACTGACTTGCCAAGCGTTCCGTCTAGTTTGTGTGTCTACCTTGATATCGACGTCGATATGGTTATGGCAGACGGAGGGCAGGTCCTGAAACTCTCGCAGATGATTCAGGAGGCATTTGGGCAAAAAGGGGTTGAGCACTGAAAAAGGAAGGATGGTTATTGTTCCTAAGGTACTTCGCTAGATAGACTTGATTTCCTCTTGGCTAGGAATGCGAAACCGACCATGCTGATTGCGACCACTAGCATTGGCATACCGAACTCAGGGACTCCCGTTGGAGGTGTGATTGGCGCGGTCGATGGGATGCTGATTACCTGCCCCGCCCAAGTCAGGCAGTCACCGCCGCTGGCACCGATACTGGCCGACTCTGAAGTCGAGCCGAGGGTCACTGACACAGGGTACGTCTTTGTGTCCCACATGTTTCCGTAGCTCCATGTGGCCGTACTAGTTCTGGGGTCGCTTCCGGGGAAAGCATTGCTGTCGATTGTGACGCCGTTGAATTCGGCGTAATTACCAGGAAGCTGCCCGTCAGAGACTATGAAAGTAGTCTGCGCGTTTGTTGCATCGGCTGCTCCGTGATTGAATACGCTTGTGAGTGGGTTGCCCGCAGATGGTTCTGTGTACGCTCCTGTGTAGATGTATATCTGGTTCGGCGTAGCGCCGGTCGATATCACGACGAGAGTTGCTCCCTCGTCGAGGGGTTCGACATATGAAGATGGGCCCCACGGGTCCTCACCAGTTGTGACTCCTGATGCGAAGCCTCTGAGTGAGTTGGAGCCGTTCACGACCAGTGAAGTCACATCTGTTGCGAATACCCAAAGGTTACCGTAGCCCCAACAGGGACTCGTGTCGTAGCTCTGGAGTGTTCCGGTGATGAGATGCCCATTGAGCGTACCTTGATTAATATCTGAGTTTGTATCGTTGATGACTCCCCATATGAGATAGGCAGCGAACAGTGTTCCTGTCCAAGTCTCGTTGATTGTTCCGTACCCTTGATCCCTCATCGCTGTGCCTGCGGCCGCATATGCATACGAACCACTGACTGCAAACAATGCGTTAGGGTTGAGAGGGGGATCACTTACTGGCGTAACTGAGGATCCTGTGCCACCAACCGTCGAGGCGCGTACGACCATTGGTGCCATGAGAAGTAGTATGAATGCTATTGATGATAGATATCCTAGCTTTGAGATTTGAGAGACGTGCATGATTTCAAATTGCGAAACGGAGATTGTGGGTATATAATGCGTGTGAAGCCGAAGATACGGCATGTGAATTTGAAATTCACATGTCCCCTGACGGATTCGCAGGTCGGCGAAAGTTCCTCCTCCTTCGAAGTGATTTGGTGAATCGAGGACATGCAATTTCTTGTCAGCGGCGACCAGTGGCTTGATGACCCGTCCTATTTCGATCCTCTTCCCAGGAAAGTCAGATCAATCTATCAACCTCGATATCGACGTAGATACAGTGGGCCCTAGCTCTTGTTCTACCCTCTTCACCGACTTCATAGGACGCATCACTCCCGGAAGGGCCCTCCGTTTCTCCAACTGTGCGTCGAAAGCCGAGAGAAGTACGCAACGATCCCATAGCTAGACGAGGAATTCATTGCCCCTCTACACCACCCGTGGTCACGCTCACAAGATGCTTCAGGGCTAAACAGCGAACTGGCGAGAGGAAGGTCCATGAAGACCGGATCCGGAATGTGGATCGCAATCCTGGGCATCCTCCTCGCCATCATAGGCGGGGTCATGTACGCAACAAACAACTACCAAGACGATGGAATGTACATCGCTATTCTAGGCGTAATCGTGCTCCTCATCGGCCCCGCGTGGTGGATGATTAAGGGCAGGGAAGCCCCGAAGACAGCGATACCCCAATCATCTCAGCCAGCAAAGACGCCATAGACATCACTAAACGGTAAGCAGCGTATCGGGAGCAAATCCCCGATGCGCCTCCTCTTTCATTTTTGATCGGTGATGAATTTGAACTCACGCGGTAGGAGTCGTCGGAATGGACTCGCACAGACTCAGAAGACGGAGGTCCGCGACACGAGACAACAGATGCAGGCGGTTCATGGCAGAGTCTTGGATTGGGTTGTGTGCTTCCTTGTCTCCTGCCGCGGAATCTGATCAGCCGCTTCCGAGCAACAGTCTCCCGATCCGCCCTATGATCGACTGTGGAGAGGTAGGCTGGAAGTACAGGTCTACGTTAATCAGTCCTCTTGGATAGTTGGGACCGGCGCCTAGCCTCACGAGAGGCCTATTGCTACACTGGGTGGCAACAGCCGCGAGAAACTTGGCCCCGTCCTCCGCCGAGGGCCCCGGAGAAGCGTGAAATGTCATGATCTCGCCGGCGTCGACATCCCTGGCGATCCAGAGGTAGAAGCCATGCCCTTCGAAATCCACTTCTGCGCCGTCAATGGCGATTTCCCGCCGGAACCTCTTGCTTTCCTCGGGCAGGCTGGTTAGCATAGCCAGATAGGCATCTCTTGCCGCAATGTACGACAACCCGCCCACCATCGACGCGACATCCCTATAGGAGTAGCCAGCGTTGCAGAGTGCAGCCGCTACCACCTTCTTTGCCGAGGGCAGCTTGTTCCTCCGAAAAGCGCCCATAGAGAAGGCCCATTCAGTAAGTATCGACATCGGTCCAATCTGCTCAGACGGAGCCATTTGACGCGTTAAGCTAAGACATGCTGTATGCTTAGGCCACGAGCATAACTTGTCTTAACAGACTGGTCTGTGGAGTTACACAGGAAAGGTCTCATGCTGTGGCGACTGATTCTCGGTCCGTGGTCGGTGACTCCTTAGGTTGCATCCTTCTCGGCCCTGTTGATGCGTCATGTCCCGGTGCCTTAGGTCTCCACGGGGATCTCTTTCCAGGACACTTCTTTGGGATAGGAGACTACCACTACTGGCACGCCTGATCTTGAAGGGACCTGAGGCCAGCAACTTTAAAATGAGTTTCAAGGGGCCGCATAAGTCCCTAGGGTTGAGTTCTTGACTTGAAGTGCGAATACTGCGGGGCCGAAGAATCTCTGCCCTTCGTATGCAACTATTGCGGTGGAGTATACTGCGGGAACCACAGATTGCCAGAGGCGCACCAATGCAGGGGCGACCTCTCTCAAAGGAGGGCAGTGGTGGCTCCCCCCACGACAACTTTCAGCTGGTCCGATTCCGCCTACACGACCCCTGCGCCTGCCCCCGCAAGGAGTGCTGGCATCTTCTCAGAGATAGAAATAAGGGACATACTGATAGCCTGGTTCGCTCTGGGCGTTGCGTTCTTTCTCGCCCAAACTGGGGCGGTCTTCAATTCCAGCATCATCACTTCCAACGCAAGAATCATCTATCCAATCCTAGGCACAGATTACAAGGTGACCGCATCTCAGGTATTCCTGATCGCCCTCTTTTCGGTCGGGCCGGGGTTCGTCTTGCATGAACTGAGCCACAAGTTCGTGGCTGAACACTACGGGTTCTGGGCAGAGTTCAGGATGTGGCCTGTAGGCCTCGTGATAGCACTGGCCACTTCGGTCCTCGGGTTCATCTTCGCAGCTCCAGGAGCGACCTACATCTCTGGGACCAACATCTCTGAATCAGAAAACGGGGTAATCTCGATTGCGGGACCCTTGACTAACGTGGGTGTAGGGTTGGTCTTCTTGCCCATCTTTCTTCTTGGAAGCGGCGATTGGAAGGTTCTTGGCTTCGTAGGCCTCTACATCAACATGTTCCTCGCGACCTTCAACTTGCTTCCGATAATGCCCCTTGATGGTGCGAAGGTCTTTCGGTGGAGCAAAGTCAGATGGGCGACCATCTTCGTCCCACTAGTTGTACTGATCTTGATACTCCTCTCGTTCTAGTTCCTTTCGCGCATAGATTGCCTGCCTTTGTTCTTACCAGTGGTGGCTCCGATTACCAAGACCAGTGCTGGAAGCGGACTGAGTGGAGAACGAGCCTATCTTTCTTTGGGCAATTCACGCAAGATCTCTGACAGTTTGGCAAAGGCCTGTTCCTTCTCCGAGCCCTCACAGACTGTCATCTTGTACAGGGCTGCTAATCTCTTCGCCTCGAGGGTAAGTGAGGGAACCGCGCAAAGAATCACGCGGTTAGCATTCACATCGTATACCTTGATGAACAGCGAGAGGACCTTAGTCTCATCAATCGGGGTTAGTCCGATCAACACATCACACGCGAGCAAGACTGAGACAGGTCCCTTCATCCCGAGAGTGAAACTGTGTCTCGTGCCTGACTTTCCGGCCACAACCAATGGACTTGAGAGAGGACTTGTACCAGTTGATGCTCTCAGAACCCTGAGGGTGTCCTCTGGGAGAGAACCGATCAGGTCGGAGCTCATGTAAGTGCAGGCCTCGCGACGGCATTTGCGCCCCATGCGATCCAGATGAACAAAGGCGCGGACCAAGTCTTCGAGAGGAGCTTCAAACATTACATCCCTTCCCTCAAATAGACTTAAGGGTTTTCGGAGCTTGACAGCCCCGCGAGCGCTTCATGGAGTTGAATCGCATCGTTGAATGAGAACGTCTTGAGCAGGTCGGTGAACCTGCGTCGCCTGGCATCGGCAGCCGCTGCCGTCGCTGTTCTGGCGGCCTCCGAAGTCTACGTCAATTACAACCAGACCTTCGACTACTCAACTTTCTTGATTGGTGTTGCGATTCCACTGGCATCTGTATACGTCCTCTTTCGTAGGAGGAGTGACAGGTTCATACTCTTCGCCTTTCTTGGGTACTTCTGGTCCGTCGTCGACGATGCTCCGGTTTACTTCGATTCCGTCTTCACTTGGCCTGAGGTAACGAGGTTTCACCCGATTCTTCCTCACTATACGCTTGAGGTCATCTTCCACCTAGCCACCCTCGGGTTCTTGTATCTCTCCTTGTGCGAAGTGTCGGGCAGCGGAATCAGACTGGGCAGGAGGACGTTGCGAATCTACTTGCTCCTGGGACTGGCATTCCTCCTCAGCTACGCGCAGAACGTACCCCTAGATGCGATACAATCGATAGTCAGATCGTCGTGGTATCAGCTAGACATCTTCGAACATCTCGGCTCTGTCGCAATCTTCAGCCTCGCTCTGATTGACGCTTGGAGCTTCGGAGCTTCCCTCAGGATGCAGCCGACGACGACGATACGCGAACCAGTTGTCACCTTGCAACGAACCTAATTGTCGTTTACTGAATCTCGCATACGTCAGGCCGATCTTCTGCTGTTACGTCGGCACCACAAACCGTTTCTGGCTCACAGGAAACTAAGAAGAGCCGTTTGTTGTCCAGGAACTAGGTTGCCTTTGGTCATGTTTTCAGCGTCCGAGGATTCTTTATTCTTAGACAAATTTCCTTCCCACACCCCTGTATGCAAATCCCTGTTTCGCAGCTTCCTTCGGGTTCGCCACGTTTCTGGCATCGACGAAGGCTGCCTTCTTCGACATGAGCTTTGCAAGACGACCAAGGTCAAGCGTCTCGAATTCCTTGTGGGCCGTCCCGATGACGACACAGTCCGCGGTCTTTGACGCCTCCTCGAGGCTCCCACTTACGGGGAGCCCAAACACCTTCTCTCCCTTGAACATTGGGTCGTAGAGCGAGATCGAAGCTCCCATACCAATGAGCCGACTCACGACCCTCTCCACCGGAGTAAGCTGAATGTCCTTCACTCCGGGTTTGTAAGAGACCCCCAGGACAGCCACCTTGGAGCCACGAACAGTCTTTCCCACGTCATTGAGGGCCTCGGAGACGAGTTCGACCACGTGGTCAGGCATTCTATCGTTGATTTCCCTTGCCATCCTGATGAGACCCGGGATTTTGCCTGCCTTCATTCCTTCCACTATCAGGTAGTAAGAGTTGCTGGGGAGGCACGGTCCACCCACTCCGACACCCGGATAATGAGGCATGAAGTTGTACTTCGTAGCGCAAGCCTTGATGACTTCTACAGTATCTATCCCAAATTCCTCGAACAGTAGCGCGAATTCGTTGGCTAGAGCGATGTTGACGTCCCTGTACAGGTTCTCCGTGAGCTTGATCGCGTTGGCCGTCTTCGGATTACTCGCTTTGATCACTTTCACCCCGAGTGCGAACTCATACAAGGCTGCCACAAGTTCTGTGCACTTCTGGTCCGTCGACCCGACTATTCGTGGAACCGCCCTCATATTCACGACGATGTTCCCTGGGTCAGAACGTTCCGGGCAGCTTGCGAGACCGAAATCGACCCCTGCTCTCATTCCAGACTTCTCTTCGAGTATCGGCAGGATCACGTCTTCTGCGATTCCGGGGCCAATCGTGCTCTCCACGATGACTACGCTGCCACTACGAAGAGACTTTCCCGTGGTCCGGGATGCAGCTGTTACGGCCGAGTAGTCGGGAGACCTCGTTTGGTCAACTGGGGTTGGAACGCAGATGATCACGAAGTCGGATGAAGCGATGGCCTTGGCAGGATCGAGAGTAGCCCTGAGCCGCCCTCTTTCGACATTCTGCCTCACGAGCTCGGGAAGACCTGGCTCGTCAACGAGGGCACACTTCCCCGAATTCGTCTCTTCCACCACGTTCCTCCTTATGTCGACACCCACAACCGTAGCTCCCCCTTCGGCGAATACCGCTGCTGTAGGGAGCCCGATCCGTCCGAGCCCGACTACGGCCACCTTCAGGTCTCCTGACTTCAGTCTCCTCTTCAAGTCCTGGACGGAACCGGTGAGAACACCTCCTTCAGAACGCTTGGCAGTCTTTGGTCCTGCCAATTCAGACGACTCCTCCATGCTTGTTGTGCTTCATTGCAAGTCCGGCGGCCAATGCGAACGCGATTGCCGCACAGAGAAAAGGTATCCTGAATTCTCCGATGCTGTAGTCCTGAAAGGAAATAGGAGAATAAGGTGGAAAGACCCCAGTATCGACTGAAAGATGGGCGAAAAATGCCGACAACGAAACTAACTCCACGTCCGTCCTTCTTATTACTGTTGCCATGAGTGCGACTGTGCATAATATGAAAATGATAGAGTGCGCCGGTCTTATTGGCTGAGCTAATCCGAGGAGGGCCGGAAAGTGGTCAAGATCGGTCAGCACCACAAATGCGGGCACAAGAATGATAAGTCCAAAGTCAAGCTGTTTTCGAGCAAGCGAGACAATCAGGCCGAGTACGAGCCCTAACGAACCCAAAATCAGCTCATGAAACGGTATTGTTGAGACAGGCCGGAAGGTCCCTATCTGCGAATTCTGGGGAGCTACGAAGAGTGATATCAAGGTGAAAAGGAGAACCATCGTACCGTAGATCCCGCAGGCCACAACCACGGTCCGTACTCCTATGCCCACTGCTTGACGGCTGCCAGGCCCAGCCTTGTTACCCGCGGAGGTGGCATCCGAGACCAGGCCCTGCGACTCTTCATCAGCCTCCTCGTCTTTGAAAAAAGGAACAGTCAAGATTCTCGCGTAGGGAAGGTACTCGCAGCCGTCCCGACCCTCAGAAACCTTACTCCTCCCGTCCTGAAGTACTTCGGGTCGAATATCCGTCTACCATCCACTACTGCGGGGGACCTCATGAGCCTCTGGAATTGACTAGGCCTCAAAGCCTTGAACTCGTCCCAGCCGGTTGCGATGATACAGATATCGGCTCCCGTGAAACACTCTTTGGCGGACGCTGCATAGGCGACTTTGTTCCCCAAGAGCGACCTCGCATTGCTGGCCGCCTCGGGGTCATAGGCCACTACTTCTGCACCCTCGTTGAGAAGGGCCCTGACCACCCGGATAGCAGTGGACTCCCTGACGTCGTCCGTACCGGCCTTGAAGGCGAGGCCAAGCACGGCGACCTTTTTCCCGTTGAGATCCCCCACGAGTTTTCGTGCCATTTTCACTGCCTCGAGTGCCTGTCTCTCGTTCGCTTCGATAACGGAATCGAGTAGTGATGCTTCCACGCCGATCGACTCCGCGAAGGCAACCAGCGCTTTTGTGTCCTTTGGAAGGCAGCTCCCACCATACCCCAGCCCCGCTCCAAGGTACCTCTTGTCCAGTCTGGCTACCCTCGCGAGACCTGCAACCACGTCGCGCATCTCGCCACCTTCGATTCTGGAGCAGATATTGGCGAGGAAATTGACGTAGCTCACCTGCAGGGCTCGAACCGCATTGATAGAGTACTTGACCAGCTCCGCGTTCTCTGGCGTCGTGCTTATCGTCGGAGGGAGTCTTCCGTAGAACCTCCTGTACAGAGAAAGCAGTAGGCTGGACGATTTCTTGTCGGACGTACCCACGACCATGGCTTCCGGCCTGAGGGTGTCCTGGACTGCTGACCCTTCGTAGAGGAATTCCGGGTTGACAGCCAGACCGATTCTGTCACCTACCTTGGTTCTCGATTCAGCCTCGAGGATCGGCTTGACCTTCCCGACAGTGGTGCCCGGAACCACGGTGCTCTTGACTACGACCAGGTGGAAGTCGTCCCTTGACCTCAGAGAACGCCCTATGTCTTTCGCAGCGCCCTCGACGTAGCTAGTGTCTATGCTCCCATCACGTTTACCCGGCGTACCAACGGTGATGAACGAGACATCTGTCTCGTTCAACTTCACGAGGTCCGACCGGAACTCGAGGTAACCTCCCCTGAGTCCACTTTCCAGCAGCGGCTGCAATCCCCGTTCCTTGATTACTGGCTCCCCTTTCTGTATCTTCCTCACTCTTTCTTCGTCGACGTCAACCCCGACAACCCTGATCTTCCTGCTTGAGAAGCAAGCCGCCGTCGTTAGCCCTACATACCCGAGACCGATAATGGAGACTGATGGACTTGTCAATTTGCACTCGCCGATACCCTGCTCAATCGCTTCATCGGTTATAAGTCATCCAGATGCGTGCGCGCGCAAAGGTCCGCCCACGGCCTCCTTTCATCGGTTTGAGCTTTCCATCCAACTGAACACTTCCTTCAAACCCTTCTGTAGCGTGTATCCGGGTTCGTACCCGACTGCGGCGGATATCTTGCTTATGTCAGCGTAGCTGTGCTTCACATCACCCTTCCTCTCAGGTCTGAATTCTGGTTCCAATCCGGGCTTGCCCCCGAGCCTTGTGACAATCCTAGCAAGCTCCAAGATGCTGGTCCGGCTAGCAGACCCAACATTGAACACCTCTCCTGGTTTGACATTCTTCTCGACACAGAGAACGTTCGCTTGGATAGCGTCCTGAACGTATGTGAAATCTCTGGTCTGGGAACCATCGCCGTTGATGACTGGTGGTTTGCCAGCGAGCACGCCGCCTACAAAAGCGGGGATAACGCCGCTGTAAGGCCCCTCCCTCTGCCTTGGACCGTAGACGTTGAAGTATCGCAGCGATACGGTCCTGAGGCCGTACACACTGGCGAAGGTCCTGCAGTAGTTCTCTGCTGCGAGCTTGGAAACGGCGTAGGGAGAGGCGGGGTCAGTCTCCATGGTCTCGGTTTTCGGAAGGGTTTCAGTCTCACCGTAGACGGATGATGAGGATGCGTACACCACGCGTTCCACCCCGGAATCGCGTGCGGCAGTCAGGACATTTAGAGTGCCTCCGACGTTCACCGCATTTGAGACGAGAGGATCCTCCACAGACCTGGCCACGCTGACTAATGCCGCCTGGTGGGAGACCACCTTGTAACCGCTCATGGCCTTCCTGACAGCATTAGAATCGCGAATGTCCCCCTTGTGAAAGCGGACCCTCTGGTCAACTTTCAGGTTCGATTCAGCGCCCGTGCTGAGGCTGTCATAGATCCCGACCTCCCAGCCTTTCCTGATGAACGCGTCCACAATGTGACTCCCGATGAAGCCGCAGCCTCCAGTGACGAGGATGCTCGAGGGGCCCTCTGTCAATCTAGGTCGGGACCGGGTCCGACTCGATTTAAGGCTCTCCATTGGATGCCGGCAACTTGCCGGGAATTCCTTTCCGTCTTCCCGCAGCTCCGACCGTAGCGGATGCATCGAAATTAGAAAAAGGAGGCGGGCTCAAACTCGCGACTGGCAAGTTTGAGTCTTCCTTCGTCTGATGTCAGGTTGTCGTATCGATTCGTCCGAGCGTCCTCTTTCTCACCAAGGCGAATGCCAAGAGGCCGACTACCGCAACCACCGGGGCTGCGAAGCCAAACTCGGGGACTGAGGATGGGGTTGGGGGGGCGTTGGAACCGATTAGGGCGGGGGTGAAGTACTCCGACGGGATGACGCTAAACCCGCCAGTTGGGGACTGCCATGACAGGTCGATTCCGGACTGCGAATCGCATGTCTCATAGTAGTCGACTTCGATTGGATAGGTGCCATTGGACGGCACAGTTACGGCTCCCGATGTAGCAGAGGTGGGAGGCTGCTCTCCGCCATCGTTTATCACGAGGTTCGCGGCAGAGATGGTTGAACTCCCTGGTGTTGTGTTGATGTAGAGCCAGGACCCGTCGTCACTGGTGAGCTGGAAGTAGTACGTAGTACCGGTGGTGAGATAGATGTATCCGGTCCACTCCACGGTGAAGGCCGTGTCGTAGAATTGGATCCCGCTTACATTGAATCCGGGAGAAGTCTCATCCCAGTAGAAACCCGTTGAGACTCCGTGGGCTATGTTGGGATCGATCTCCGTAGCGGTTGGCGGAGTGCTTGACGGCACGCCAGCGGGCGGCGACGACTCTGAAGTGCAACCTGGCCAGGAAGCCATCGGGCTTCCGAAGAAGGTTCCCTTCCAGAATGCGGCGTCTAGTCCAGAGGCGGCTGTGGCATTAGATGGTCGAACTGCCAGTGAAGTGAAGACGAAGAGAAAGGAGATTCCGACAGCCATGACCAGAATCCTTCGATTCATCGATTGGACTAAAACCCACATCAGAGTAATAAGGTTCGTGAAGCGCAGGCCAATAAAAGTGAACCCCAAATTCATGTCTAGACGACTCCGCAATTAAGAGGACAGGAATTTGCGATAGCAGGCGCCTTCCTTTGTTAGCCGAGCCCCCTCAGAGGGCGACCTGTGCCGAGGATACGACTCTACCACGAGAAATGTGGAAGACGCGCGCGCCGGCTCCTGATGAACCCGCAACCGCTAGTCACGAGAATGCCAAAAGCACCGTCAGCCAAGCTGAATTTTGCTAAGACCGATCCGATCCAAGGCTCCCCATTGATTGTCTCTCAAGGGAGGCGGGGAAGCGCGTACACGAACTTGGCAGAGGTTATGGGCTCTTCATTGTGTCGGTACTCCGCTGAGCACCGAAAGAGGCCTTTCCGAGACTGTACCAGTTCAGCGAGCCGTGGTGAAGGATGCTTCTACAGCTTAGTCGGGATTGCTGCTTTCCTCTTGAGTAGGAGCAGGACTGCGAGGCCCGAAGCGGCGACAATTCCTGCGGCCACTGGGAACTGTGGAGTAATGACGATGATACCCGAATCAAAGAACAGCACAGATGTGAAGGGAGCTGCACCAGTTGGGCATGCGACCACTCCCTCGATGTCGACTACATATGTGCCCTGTATCAACGTGGGGTTGATCGACGGGTTCTGATCTAATCTGAGATCTTTCCCATATACGTTGCCCGAAACAGTCCACCAATAGTATGGACCTGCTGGAGTCTTATCATTCGGTGGGTTGGGAAGGACGCTCGTGAACGAGAAGCCGCCAGCACCTGCGGCAAAGGGAATGGTAAACGAATCTCCAACTGTGACGTTCAAGGCAGTTGCCTGCGGAGGAACGCTTGTACCGCTACCACTACCGCCAAAACCTGCTGGCCAATAGAGACCGGAAGTCACGTTGGATCCAAGCATGTACTCATTACCATTCGGGTCAGCTACGGTGACTTCATGAACCGAATAGAAGCAGGCCATGGGCGAGGTCCAACTTCCCACGGGGTATGTACAGTTTCCTGAGCAAGGTGTTCCACTCCCCTGTGGTAGAGGGACAACCGAACTCCCGGAACCAGTAGCCAAGACAATGTTAATGGTGCCTCCTGGCGCTATGGAAACAGGCGTGACAAAACTTGGTCCGTAATACGTAGTTGCGGCGAGAACTGGAGATACGAATCCGATAAGCAAGCCTACCATCGCCAAAATTGCAACCACTCTTGACTTCATTGGAATCATATTCCTTCCTCCTGTGCTTATAACGGTTTAGGTCCCTAGATTCATCGACATGAATCTCAGATTCATGGAGGTGGTCCGCAAAAGAGCCCCCTGGAGAGCTTTTGCCAAGTGAAATTTCGGCCTTCCCAAGGTGAATTAAGAAAGAACCTTCAAACCTGCGGCTTCGCCGAGTCGCTTTCATAACAGAGCATCGGTCAGGATACTACGTGATGTTATTGCTAAGCCAACCAGATTCTCTTGTTCTCAAGGCAGTTTGCTTTGTGCCGGATAGCAAAGAGAGCGCAAACGCTGGTCGCAGTTTCCCACCTGAAGATTTATGGCATAGGGGACGAATCCGACCGTAGACAAGATTGACTTCTGAGGTGCCCAACCTCGCCATCTTTCTGTTGGCAATTCGCATCACCGTTGTGCCGGGGGGTCGTGGATTCATAGCTCTTGTTGCTAAGCGGAGACGACCTTAGTTGCCTTCAATTGATGTAATAGGTTCACTCGAAGAACTCAACGCAATTGAGAACGAATGGAACAAGATGGTTGCGAGTGGTGGAGGAGATGGAATAGGGCTTACTTTTGACTATAATCAGCTCTGGTGGAAGCACTTCAATTCTGAGGATTCTTTGCTCGCACTCTTGGCTCGGGACGGAAGTAGTGTAGTAGGGATAGCCCCCCTCAAGATGTCCAGAATCAAATGGCATTCGGTGGAAGCAAACAAGCTCTCCTTCATCGGACCTCGATATCTTACATATGACTTCATCGCGAAAGACAAAATCAAGCATGAAGTTATCAAAAGCTTCATCACGTATCTAAAGAATGAAGTAGATTTCGACTACATCGAGCTATGCTCATTGCTTCGCGGATCAGCTACAGTCACTAGCTTGAAGGACATTTCCAGAGAACTTCATTTGGCTCACTCGTCAACAGTCCGAGGTGATACCCTGTCGATTCTATTTGAGGAGGGGTGGGACTCCTTCGATAAAGCGAGGGGAACTCATTTCAGGAAGAGGCGGCGCGAGGCGATGCGCCGTCTGTCCTCCTTTGGGGGGCCAAAAGTCGTCAGAACTCGATCCACCAGTGACCCTGATGACATTGCCAGAAGGCTACTGGGCTTGATGGGAAGCAGCTGGAAGGCCGAACGGATGAAGAGTAGTGCTGGATTTTTGGCGGACTATGTGCGAAGATTGAATTCCAAAGGCGAACTTGACCTGTTTGAAATGTCGGTTGAAGACAAAATGATTGCGTTCTGGTTACTGGCACAGCAAAGGGGTGTCGCATACGCCATGTACACGGCCTACGACGAAGACTATTCCGACCGTTCTCCGGGGTTTGTTCTGCTTGACAGAGTCGTAAGAGAGCTCTTCTCTGAGAGTGGAAGCACCAAAGAACTGGACTTCCTTAACGACCTTCCGTACTTGCGTAGATGGGCCAACTGCGTCCATCACAGGCAGAGCGTGACGCTTTATTCAAACAGGGCGTCAAGCCAGTTGATTCGCTTTGGTCGGAGACTTCGTCAAGGCTAATGCACGAATGGCATCTCATCGAACAGGTTGATACAGTGGAAGGGCTGACGTCCCTAGAGTCCTTTCCCTCCACCTATCATTCCTGCTCACGTTGAATGAACCTGATGACCTTGCCAAGCAGCGAAATGAAGGGCTTTGCCAATCTAGAGACTTTTGGCTGCGTTGAAATCATCTCCCCTAGACGTGTTGCGTCAGTGGGCGTCAAGCCGCGGAGTAGGGCGCTGAACAGTATGAAGGAGGCTACTACGACGAATGCTCCTGCTACAACCTCTATCAGAGGGTCAAGATTTGCAATCAACAGGCCGAACGAAACGAGGCCGGAGAGCAGCAAGGCACCATAGAATGATTTCACATAAGAATAGGGTGGTGAGATGCTAAGGTGCGACTTTGCTCTTCTTACCAGCAATACATAGCTTGGCATGAAACCAAGATTGCTGATCAAGACGTAGGCCAAGAGACCAAGAGTTGGCACCGTCAAGATTGCGATTGTTACCCCGATAACGCTTGACATAATGCTCATTGCGCCGGTATATCCGGAATAACCCTGTGATGAAAGTGCGTTTCCTGTCCAACCCATGCCGATCGTTAACCAAATCACAGACATAGCGGTCAGGTAGATTCCGCCGTCGGCGTACGTGCTCCCAAAGAATAGAATCATGAAAGGGCGTCCATAGACAATGAAGAAGAGGGCAAAAGGAAGAATTATCATTGTAGAATACCTGACGGATTGCCTGTATACTGTCTGCAGGAGTTCCACTTCTTGTGAGCCCTTTATTCTTGAATAGATCGGAAAGGTCATGGAACCCAGCGGATCGTTGATGGAACTCATGAGAGCGGCAGCAGAAGAGGCGACACTGTATAGACCGTACACAGCCAAGCTGACGAACCTCAATACGATCAGATTGATAATCTGACCGACAAAAGTGCTGAAACTATTGGATACTCCGAGAGGAAGGCCGAACCTCACAAGTCTCTTCGCTGTCACACCATAGGTGATCCTTCTGCTCTGCCGGTCTGTATCAGCAAGCACCGCGCTGGTACTCACTGCGAGCCCTATGGCCAGATAGGCAAAGTTCGCAAGCACCATCGCAATCAGTGCGCCCATTGCGCCGTAGCCCAACAGAACAGCGGGAATCGGTGCGAAACTCAACAGTATTTCGTTCACAATATAAAGCCAAGAGTAGGCTCTGACCCTGCCCAAGGAGATCAAAGTAGACTTGACATTGACCTGAAGAGTCCAGACCAATGGCAGAGGTGAAGCCACCAGAAGATAACCCTCAACGCTTTGCTTGCCAAGCAACACAGCAACCGGGTGTGCAATGAAGTAGGCGACTATGCTCAGCCCCACGCCCGTGATAAGTTTTACAAGGTTTGCGACCCAGTAAGAGGACCATATTGTTTCAGAATCCCCCTCTCTCTTGCTGAAGGCTAGGGTCCTCGTCAGCGCCGAGTTTACGCCGGTGAGGTCGCCCAACATGACAAGGCCTGGAAGAGTGGTAGCGGCGGCGATAGGAGCGTAGATTGCAGGACCCACGAGAAGCCTGACCAGTACAATCGAACCGATGACACCCACCAACTTCGACCCAATCTCTCCAAACAAGAGGGCGGTTGCGCCTTCCGCTGTCATCTGTCCGAGTTCTAGGCTACGCTTGGAAGTATCGGAACCTTCGGGTGATTCGTTCATTTGCTATAGCACAGCTCAATGGCAATGAGGTTGTTTTGGATCATCTGTAGGTCCAACCCGAGGCTACGCTATAGAATTCACTTGGTAATCTCAATCGTATCAGAGCGAGGATTCCTTCCGGCCGTTCACATCCAGCTGAGAAGGTGTTTGGAGTGGCGCACGTAGGCTTGTCTACGAACACCAGTGTTTTTAGCCGTTAAGGGAGATCAGCAGGTGCTTCATTCGTCGTCGATTAGAGGCTAATCCTAGATTTAGGGTTTCACGACACATTATTGCTCAAGATTATGCACAAGATACTTATCTACGACAAGCCCAAAGAACAATGGCACGATATATGTCACGGCTGCCCGATGGGCCACTGTCTATCCTCAAAGCCCGCACGAATGCATTCCTGTTGGCAATGACAGCGGCGTTCCTTCTCCCAACAGTACTTCCTAGAATGAGTTTAGACTACCCCTACTTCTTCATAATGATTATTGTGCTAATGGCTTGGTTCATCATGAAGTGGGAGAGCTACAGGGCAATTGACCAGAAGAGTCGAAGGCTCGAGATCACACTCGGCGTAAGCATCGTAGCCGCTGATTATGCAGAAAACGCGATTCTGGGTTCGCCAATAGGCCTCATCGACCTTATTCTAATCTTTTCCGCTCTAGTCATCACCTTCTTCGGCCTCAGGGCATTCAAGTTCTTTTGGGTTCCTGCCGCGTATGGACTAGTGCTCCTTCTAGGGTATCAGATTGAGAATATTACTCCGAATTACGTCGCGCTGCAAAACTGGATGGCAGGTGTCATGGCGAGTTCCATGAATTTCTTGGGTGTGAGTGCCTCAGTCTCAGGTCATGTTGTGGCGCTCAACACTGGTACGAATACCCTCTTGTTGAGCGTGGAAGGTGATTGCACTGGAATCCAGGGAATCCTCGCCTTCGGTATGCTGTCAACTATGGCATTGCTCGACATGAAGCCTAAGATCTCAAGGCTCATACCCCTGTTCGCGATTGGCTTCGCCGGAGCCTTCATGATCAACATCCTTAGATTAATTGTCGTCTTCCTCACGTTCGAGTTCTTAGGGATAGATGCGGGCTCAACCATGCACGTCTATTTCGGATACCTGATTTTCGTAGTGTGGGTGATGGTCTTCTGGACTTTGGCCTTTAGGTACCTCACTCCACGCCCGGTTGCCAGCCCCTCGCCAGCCCCGATTTCCCTGCGTCCCCAAGCCCCGAAGTAACGCCCTACTGTGTTGACAAGCCCTCTTCCAGGCGTTCCGCGGATTGCTGCCAGGTAAAGTCCCTCAGAACCCTTTCCCTTGCCTTTCGCCCCATCCTCAACCTCAGTTCAGGGTCTCTCAGGAGGCTTTCCAAGGCCGTCCCCAGCTGTCGGGCGTCCCCTTCCCGGACGAGGATCCCTGTTTTACCGTTCACAATCGACTCGGGGATTCCCCCAGAAAACGTGCCCACAGATGGCTTTCCGAAGATTCCGGCTTCGAGGAAGACGGTGCCGAATCCCTCTACGTCGTCCCTCAACCTCTTTGAAGGCATTGCGACTACGTCACAGAGCCCATATCGGTCGCAAAGAGCGCGACCTCTCAGCGAGCCGAAGAATTCGACTCTCTCCCTCAGGCCAAGGTCCGCAACGAGCCGTTCCAGCCTCTTTCTTTCGGGGCCGTCGCCAACGATTTCCAGGCGCCAGTCAGGGAAATCCTCGGATATCGACCGGAAGGCATCGATGAGGTCGTCCGCCCCTTTTCTCCTGACGAGCCTCCCGACAAATAGAACGCGGTGGCCTGTCCTCTGGTCTGACAGGCCTGCCGACCCCAATGTCGGGTCCACGCTCGGGTACAGCACCCTTTGTTTCCTGCCCGCGAAGGGAGGCAGCAGTGAGGCAGTGAATCTAGAGTTCGTGAAGATGGTATTGGACAGGACGATTGAAATAAGCACCATCATTCGGCCAAGAAGGTCCCGCTTTGCATGCAGGAGGTCTTTTCCGTAAAAGAGAATAGCCGTCTTGCGTCGCATGAGCCTTGATTCCGCAAGAAGCGCGTTTCCATAGAGTGTTATGGCGCCGCTAATCAGGAAGACCGAGTCAAGCTTCCGATTTACGAGGATTCTCTCTGTGGCAAGAAGAGAGCACAATGCCTGTGCTGGCCTGGAGGACAGTTCGTACAGCCTTGTACCCCAGAACGTTCTGATTCCTGACTTGTACTCAGGCGCGAGTGCGAGAACCTCCGCTCTTCCCCCTCGCTTTGATAGCTCCTTCACGTACCCCTCGACTCTTCCCTCGATTCCGCCAATGTTGCCGGGCGGATCGAAGGTCACGAGCAGGACGCGCGCAGGAGTTCCCTTGGCTACAGGGTCGCGTTCAGATCCTTTGTCTCTCTCCATCTATCGCGCCTCAGGCAGCAGGTGGTCCTCATCCGATGACATCGAACCCTTCCTCTCGACAAGCTCTCTGGTACAGCATGCGGCCCGACTCCCCATTCTCCCGATGCTGTCTAGTGAATCGGAGGCGATAATGAGTTTTCTCAAGGTCAAATCCCTGCCCAACTTTCGCCACTTTTGGTTCCTGAAGGGCACTTTCAGGATTATTAGGTCTTGACAGAGTCAAAGTGTAAGAAGGATCGTCGCGGGTTCCAGCCTACGAATGTACTGCCTGAAGCGGACTGCTGCTGCCAAGTCGGGCCACCTTCTGGAATGCGAAAACCAGCAGGAACATCGCCGCCACATTCAGCCCCGCGAAAAAGCCCTCACCCGCAGGCGTAGCTGAGATCCAAGAAACTGAAAGCGCCTCCCAGAAGGCCGTTGAGCAGTATGCGCTCGCTGTGCCGATAATCATGAGCTTGGTAGCCGGTAGATTGTATCTGCGTAGGAGAAAGAGCAACGGCAATACGGTGCCTACGGATACCGCAATCTGGAGGGGCTTGGCAAGGACCAAGTCTCCTTGGACGGTCGATACTGCCGATACTCCTGAAGGCAACAGTCCCGACAACGACAGAGTCGACTGGAATCCGAGCAGAGTCAGTGAAGCCCAATTCGCGAGTTCGTAGACCCAGACACCAACGTAGAGAAGTAATCCTGCAAGCGACAGGTCCAGTACGATTCTACCGCCGCGCGAAGGCAACGAGTGCTCAGCCGCATCCGCGCTAGTTATCTAATTATCGCATGAATCACGGAGTTAGGCGTCTCATATTTGCGAAAAGCGACGAACCGCCGCGGGGAGACTGGCTCCCACAACGAATCGACTGAACGTCATTCAACCCGTCCAGGAGTAGAAGTCCCGGCGGACAGGCTTTCGACGAATTCTCCTGACGGTGAGGTACGTCCCGACCACACATATCGAAAAGATGGTGATGAGGACTGGATAGCTCAATGTGACGATCACGTGTTCTGTATGTTCACCGGGAGTCGAGACTCGGATGTCCCCGCTGAATGCTAGATACTTGATGGTCCCATTGAGATATCCCAATGGTACTTGTCTGAACACGGCTAGGCCTGTGTTATCCGTCAGCAATTCCTGAATCTTATTCCCCACCGTCAAGGTCACGTTTGCACCACTGATTGGAAGACCATAGACATCAGTAACCTTGATACTTTCATCGTAGATTGGAAGAGGAACTACAATTGTCTTCGAATTCGTGACTGCAAAAGTCACTGGAGCGTCTTGAGTTGACCCGACATTCATGCCCATCCATTCTGCGTGAATAATCTGGTAAGTGCCTGAGTAGAGCCAGAGACTCGAATCGGTCAAACCGAAAGCCCCTGCGGATCCGCTGATCGAGACACTCTGAGGGGACACGCTTCTCCCCTCAGCATCAGCAAATGCTAGGCTCACGAGGTATTGGTCCTTGTATGATGCAAGCAGGCTCATGTCGGCTCCGACCTGAACCGTGAGACTCTGGGAGGGCGATGTGATTCCTCCAGTCCAGCCCACGAAACTGCTCTTGCCCGTCGATGTGTTCACAGAGAGCGCTCCCAGGACTAATGTGTGGTTGGATCCCACAGGCCAAGCGAAACTCGAGGGAGTCATGTAGACCAATCCATCCACATAGATTGGAACTGGACTCACGGCGTCGCTTTGGATGGTTATGGTCGAGTAGAAGGGGCTCTGGCTGCAAGACGACGTCTGCTCACAACCTGCAGGGGGATCCGAGGTCGTCTGGTTGATCGTCGAGGACGCGACCGTAGTCGTCTTGGACGCCGTCGATAATGACGTCTTGGTACTGATTGAGGTGGAAGTGGTGGTTGACGTCGTAGTGCTGTAGCTGGAAGTGGTTGTCAATGTCGTAGTGCTGTAGCTGGAAGTGGTTGTCTCGGTTGAGGTTGTCGAACTGGACTGGCCAATTGAGACACCTATCATAGCCGGGTTTCCCTGCTGGAAGTGAATGTACAGGAGCGAGTTCGAGCTGTCGTAATACCAACCCTGTTGATTCAAGTAGGTGAACGAATTGCATCCTCCTCCGCTCGCAATGGATTTGCAGTACTCGCCTATCTCAGAGGAATTCAGAGCGGAGAGCGTCGAAAAAGCGGGAAGCGGCTCGCTCGACTTGCTGCTTGTGACCGACACGGGTGACGAGGCCATCGAGAGAACCAGCCAGCTTGAGGCGTTGTGTGGCCCTGAAGTCGCATACTGGCCTCCGGATGACGAGACCGACGAACTCGTTATGCTCGCTGTGGAATAGACAGGCTGAAGGTTTCCCGGTCTGCTGATGATGTAGATCGGGAGCCATGAAGAGGGGGGCAAGTCTACGATAATGTGGATGTCGGAACCCGTTCCGTTTGCAATTTTAGACATGTCCCTGACATTGAGGGCCAACCACCCGCTTGTGCTCACGCCGAAGTAGGTTGCGTTGAGATGAATGTCGAAGGGCGATGATTTCGTGTTGTTGTTGGAGAGCCAGAGCAGCATAGGTAGCCCGGACGTGCCCCCATCGATGCTGTAGTAGAGCTGGGCGTACGGAGATGGGGTGCTGTACGAACTGTCCCATATCACCGGCGTCAGGTCTCCCTTACCTCCCGCGTAGAGGATGGCGTTGATGAGCAGCCCAACCCAGCTGTCCCCGTAACTCAAAGATGAGAGCCTGGAACAGTCTGGCTGCTGTATCAGGACGCCTTTCCCACTGTCGTAGTTGTTGGTGGTGATGATCGGGTTGCCGTTCGAGTCCTTCACCAATACCGTGGCAGACTCGTTGCTGAGTAGCGTGGTCTGGACGCTCTGCCAGTAAGGCAGGTAGCTGATGGTCGAGTACGGCCTCGTTATGGGGTTAGCGGATTCGATGGTGAGGGTCGAAGTCCCTCCTGAGCCTATCGACGTGTATTTCAGCCCCAGAATGTTGTCTTGTGTGTCAGCGGGTCCGGGAGTCAATTCGACGAGCCCTCCACCGTTCTTCACGAAGGCGACGATGGCCTTCAAGGCCGAGCTGGTGGGTTCGGCATCCTGATAGCCATAGACGACCACGTTGAAGGAGTTCAGGTTCACGGAGGCAAGCGTCGTGTCGGGGGTGTACGTCAGGTTGACCGCAGGGCTGAGGAAGCTCGGGAAAATGCCGTCGTTCGACGGGCTCCCCAGCCAGAGCACCTTCAAGACGTCGTCCGTGGTCCCGTACCAGCCTCCCGGATACACCATCCTCTGGAGGAGCTGGCCGAACGCCCGAGAATATTCCTGCTGGGTAGTGTTCATGATTCCGTGGTCACTGGTGTCTGTCGCCCAGTCGTTGAACATCAAGACTCCTCTCGCGGTGGGCGGCAGCACCGTCAGGTATTCATTCAGGGAGTTGGAAGGCGTGAGGTCGCCCTGGTTGTCCCCGGTGTTGCCGAAGCTCGACCACAGGTAGGCGCTGCTCGGGGCGCTTGAACTCATGATTGACTGGACGAACTCCCCCAGTTCAGCATTGTAGAAGTAGCGGGTTCCCCCGCAGCTCGTCTCGGTGGGAGGGCAGCCGATAGGTCCGCCCGCCGCCGAGGTCACGGCGATGATGTCGTTGTAGTTCAGCGTCATCTCCCCTGGAGTTATCTGGACGCCCGTGTACCAGACCTTTTGGCTTCCAGAGAGCGCAGTCAGGAACTGGGTGAGGTTATACATCAGAGCGGTCTCCGCGTGATTCAGGAAGGCGTTCCAGCCCGAGGTGGTAGCTCCCTGGTCGTCGTAAGTCGTAATCTCCGAGTATAACTGGGACGTGTCGTAAGTGTGGATCGTCTCGCTGCTTCCCTCCAGTATGAAACTCAAGTCGCCCTGGCCGAAAGGCTGGTTCTCCCAGGTTGAACCGCTCCAAATCTCGTAGTACAAGGTGGACCCGCCGTAGTTGTTCGTGTCGTCGGACCTCAATATGTGGATCCACGCCTCCGGCTCGTAGCTGCCGCACGGCGACTCTTTGCAGACCGCGTTCGTGACAATCCAGTACTTCGTGCTAGCGGTGATGTTCACGGGATTGCTCAGGCCGATTCCGAACTGGTCATCATTGGACACGGTCGCCAGGATGTGGCCCGAAGGCGAATCCGAACCGCTGTCAGTCTCGATGTATGTCACGCAGGTCAAGGAACCACAGTTTGCGAGCGCATTCGCAGATATGAGTTGGAAGGCCGTGGAAGACTCGAATGATTGGGCGACTGGGCCGGTGTTGAACTCGTAGAGATAATCGCCTATGTATGTGTTGGAGATAGTCTGTGCGTTCGTGATTATCTGGAAGGCCAGTGCAGTGGGACCGTCTGGGGGCGGAGTCCAGCTATGAGTGAACGCATTTGTGGAGTCGTAGACCAGATACTGGTAAGGGTTGACGAGACGGAGGAGGCCGAAGAAGTTCGCTCCCGAATTGAGGACAACCCAGTACTTCGTCCCTGCCGTCAAGGATGTGCTTCCCGTGAGGGTCACGTTCACCCACTCGTAGTGACCGGAGTTAGTAGGGCCGGCCTTGAAGCTGGCATTGACCAAAGAGAAGGAGATTGACCCCGTAGCCAGGACTCCCCCATGGCTCGCGGGTGAAGGATGGCTGCACGCCCCGGAAGAGCCGGCCTGGCAGGTCTCGTTGTCGCTGTTCAGGGTCACTGTCAGCGTCGCTCCGGCGATGCTGTCCACATGTATCGCGTTTATCTCGAATTTCTGGAATGTGCCGCTGGTGGACGGGATGAACTGCATGGCCGTCTCGTAGTCTCCCTGGTAGCCCGGTGACCCGAACAGGTCGGTGGAGCCTTGATAGAGGCTGGACGCGCTGATGACCGTGTTTTCAAAGCCCAACGTGAAGACAGGAATCACGCTCTGACCGTCATAGGACGGGTTGACAGTGTCCGCGATGAAGTCCTGAGAGACACCAGTTCCGTCGCTTCCGCCGTAGGCATCGCTTGAGGGCAGTGCGCTGAATGTGATTTCGTACTGGGTTCCCGAGGAGAGGGTTATCGTTTTGCTGAGCTGGTATGGAATCAGGGAATCAGAAGCGCCCTTCCATTCTTTGAGGCTTATCAGGCCGGTCGCAAGAACCGTAGAACCCTGCTGTATAGAGAAGGTAATGTTGTTGGGATCGTAGGCCCTGTCGGACTGTAAGAAGGACACGGTATTGATGGTCATCATGTTCGGGACTTCGAAGGATATCGGGTTTCCGGGTATCGCCGCCCAGTTAGAATTTGCTTCGATGATGTACGGGTATATCACAATGTCGGCCCCTGCCAGGCTCTTGACCCACAGGATCGACCCAGAACCGTAGGTGTCGCTGCCGACCGTGTAGTAGTCGGCTGAACTCGTGGTGCTCGTGAAGACCGCCTGGTAGGTGGCGGTCGGAACGAGGGTGGAGGTGAACTGAACACCCGCCCATCCGATCGGCGTTATCGCAGAGCTCGGGATGGTCTCCGTCTCTATCGTCTCGAAGTGCCCGCTGTAGTTGGCCTGTAGTGATTCCGTCAGCACTGCGGTGGGCGTCCCTGTGTAACCTAGCCATGCTTCCAGTTGGAAGCCGTTGTATTGGGTCCCCGCAGGAACGGAAAAACTCTCTGTCAGGCTTTCACCAAAGTATATCGGATTGCTGGTTTCGCTAGTGTAGCCATATCCGACCGAATACGAAGTCTCCTGCCCATATTCAACGAACATCTCCCACACCTTACTGAGAGTGCTCGTCCCAGCGTAGTCACCCGTCGCCATGTTGATGTTCCTCTGGAAGAAGGCGCTCTGCGCGAACGTGTAGATTGTCCCGTTGTCCCACGGCCTCTGGCTCTTAATCGAGGTTCCGCTGTTGGCATAGTAGTTCCTGTCGCCCGTCGCGCCTTCGCCTATGCCGACCCAACTGGTGTAGCCACCGTACCACTTGAAGAGTTGCTCGATGTCCTCCCTCAACTGAAGATATAGACCAGGGGAAGAGATGCTGAACCCACTCGGTGTGGTACAGCCAGCACCACAACTATCCAACGGTATGCTGACGCCCGCGCTGTCGTCGGTCGCAGCCGCTGGGTACGCGGTCAGGAAGTCCTGGTCCCAACTGGGGGCCGAGAACAGGTAACCAAGCTGCGTGAAGAAGAAGATGGTCTTGATGCCATACAACTGGCCTGCCTGCAACCAATTCGCCACAAGCGGGCTGTAGCCACTCGCCACCAAAGTCGTCGAAGTGTTGGCGTCGTTTCCCCAGCCGATATCCAAAAACACGAGGTCGATAGCCATTGGCACGAAGTACCGTGAGATGTTCAGCTCCATGTTCGCAAACGAAGCTGGGCTGCCTTCTAGGGCGGCAAGCTCGGATGTGTCCATGACTACTGGGCCTCCGCTCAACCCCGTCCCGTAGGTGGAAACGTTCTGGAGGTAACCTGGGGCTTGCGAAGTGATCCGGGCTTCAACCGATTGTTGCGAGACAGTAATGTTTGTGACGAGCGGAGCCGCGATCAACACCAGCATGCCAATTGCGATGATAATGCTATGGCGCCGGCAATTTCGTGGCGACAAGAGAACAAAACTGGCCCCAGTTTTTCTTTTAAGCCGTGTCGAGGCACACTATAGATTCTGAATCATTTTTCCTCAAGTTCAGCATGGGTCCGCGGTCTGCCTGCCTGCTTCCCGTTCGACGTGAATAGCAGGCCCCCGCTAGAGGTGAAGGAACATCAAGCCCTGTTTGAATCGAAAGAGGGATCGGGGACCGGCTCAAGCTTGGAGCGGCTGAGAAAGACGTCTGCTCGAGCCAGATTGAAGAGCAGACGTTGACCGATAGGAGCTTTGCCTTTGGGAAAGACTGGTCTACCGATTCGGTACATGTCCCTGTACCTGCCGAAAGTCATCACGTTTCGACTCAAGAGCCTTCTTCTTCTGGATATCCTGACATTGATGAATTTGTGCGGTGGAAAGGAATCGGGGTAATCCAGGAACTTGTACTTACCCATGGCCCTGGCTCTATTCCAAAGATCCCAATCTTCGAACCAATTGATGTCCCGCCAACCCAGGCTGCGGAACAAGTCACTCGGGCCAATCGTTATGTTTGACCGCTCATCGACATTTGTTCTTTTCGTCACCAACATCATTCCCTCATAATCCCTGTGATACAGGGTCAGGAGGTCTCTTATCCCAGTAGGAGAGAAGACATCGTCACAATCTAGGTGTGCGAGTATGTACTTACCGCGGCTCCCTTCAAGGGCAATTTGCCTGCCCCTTCCTCGGGTGCACCTTCTTTCAATACATTTGATCACTCCTCTCTGGTGATAGTCCGAGAGTATCTCCCGGGATCCATCACTGCTCAGGTTGTCTACTACTATGACTTCAACCGAAGCGAAGTCGGAGAATTCGAGGATGCTGTCAAGGCTTTCTTTCAACCGTTCCGCATCGTTGTAACACAACATGCATATCGAGTAGTCCGCCAAGACCTACGAATCCCCCGAGTGGCTTCCAACCTGATAAACTCTTTCTGCCTAAGTTCTTTCTAATCAACGGGACACGTTCCGCAAACGTCTCGCTGTCCAGATAAACCACTTGATAATCGCCGCTTTTCTATTGCAAACAATAACACGGGAGACAGTGACACTTTGCCAGAGCATTCGAGTGGACCCGACGGGAGAATTACGGGTGCGGTGGATGAGATTGAGGATGCTCTCCAGGGACGCCAGTACGGTCTTTAGGCTATTCCTGTTAGTGACGCAGATGCGGTACCTTGGCGTGATTGAACCAATCATTGATTATCCCCCAGGGACCCGTCTTCTCCTGGCCGGCCTGACAAACATGACAAAGGCGAAGAGTGAGACTTCAACAACGATGAATAGGAGTAGAGCATCGACGAGTGCGCCCACGGGGACTGGCATTGTCTGCGTCTTGGCCGGCGATGTGAGGACTCTCAGCGTGTCGAGCCCCGTGGCAGTGTACTTCACAAAGAGCGTGTTCGTACTGAGATCGAAGTACCAACCCTGCGATGCGCCGACTAGGGCACTCGTATCCAAGAGCGCAGGCAATTGACCCCTATCATTGAGGACGACCTCGCTTACGTTGGAATTAGAGGAGATCACAGCAATAGTCGTCTGCCCGACGGCTCCAAGGAGGTCGTGCAAAGACTGGTTTGGGTAGACGAACTCCCCCTTCAGTAGCGCATTGGTGTAGTCAGTGAGCCAAGTCGCGTGGGAGTTGACGATGTAAATGGGATCCCAGCTGTACGGTGCAACCACGACGCGTATCTGTGCTACTGGTCCCGGTGAGGACCTGACACTCATGTTACTGAGGTCAACCGTTTTCAGAGAGGATGAGAGCCCGTAGTAAGAGCTGTTGAGGTCGAGGGAAACGCTCGCAGGAGAGTTGCTCGGGTTTACGAACCACACGAGCACAGGGAGTCCCTTGCTCCCGAGGATAGCAAAGAGCAGCAGCGATTGTGTTCCGGACGGCATTGAACTGTACCAGAATGGGCTACCATTCCCGTTGGATTCTGAGATGAGATTTGAAAGGAGCGTTGAGAGGTCCGAGACCTGGGAGAAGGCGGGAGAGCTCAAATCCACAAATGCGAACCTTCCCTGGCCGTAGCTGTGGACCCCTAGTGTGAGGCCTGCAGATGTCGCGAGAACGCTAGAGTTCGAGATGTTGGAAATTGAGAGGAGGTCCCCATAGCTTGTGTGCAGGGTCGAAGTGTTGAGGAATGCGGCGTCTGCGCCCCGCTGACCGGCTGAGCCTTGATTCGGGAGTGAACTCAACAGATCAGCTACCGTGGACGATTTCCCATCGGTCAGGTGAACGATCAGCTCTCCCCCGTTCCCCACATAGGTCACGAGTCTCTGCGTGAGGTTGCTGGACCCGAATGGGTCGACTTCCGATGTCCAGAGGATGGCCTTGTACTGGGCGAGGTTCGCCTCGTCGCCGAGGTTGGGGTCGAGCGAGAGCTGAGTGTAGGTGCAATCGTAAGCGACAGAGAGCACCCTGCTCAGGTTGCTGGCCTGGGAGTCTCCAACCAAGAGCACATGCTCCCCGGTGGAAGTGCCGTAGGTTTCTCCTACGTAGGTCATCTGGCTGAGCAGGGCCGCGAGAGGGCGAAGGGTTGATGCGCAACGGTGAGAGCTCAGGTCGCCTTCGCTGAAGAACTGCTGGCCAGAGAAGGGCATCTGGGACATGAGACTGTCCGCTGCGCTGGCGCATGTGGTGCTCTGCTCACTCTTGTTGAGCACCGTAAGGTCAGCGGGCTTCAACTGGACGACAACGTTCGCGTCGGCCGAGGTGAAGAACTGGAATTGCTTGCCGGTTGCGTTGCTCAGCCAAGACGTTACCTTGCTGTACAGATTCAGTCTCGAGGCCTCCGTGAAGGCGTTCCAGCCGCGAAGGATGCCGTTCTGCACGGAGGAGGAGTGGTACGAAGCAAGGTCGCTGACGATCGCGCTCGTGCTTGGGGTGGGAAGGGGAGTCACAGGCGACGCCAGGGAGTAGAGGACAAGACTCGTGTCGTTCGACACCTTCACCCACGTCAGACCATTGTCCGATGAGAGTAGGGCAGGGGTGTTCTTGGGCACCCCCGGTGCCGAGGGGAGGTACTCGATCAGCGGGAGGCCGTAGTTGCCGCCTAGAGAAGTGACCTCGAGCCAGTACTTCTGCCCCTGTTGGAGATTCGCGACAGAGGAGAATTGGACGAATTGAAGTCCATAATCAAGGGTGATATTGCTTGTGTCAAAGACCCCGGAGGCCATAGGTGCAAGAGATGGCTTGCCCTGTCCTGTATCCGGGCTTATCGAGACTCTGATCTCCGGACCTGGACTCAGTGGGCCAAGAAATACGCCGTCGACCTGTGTGTCACTCGAAGCGACAAAGGGTTGCGCGAACTCGGAATTGGGGGTGAGTGTTACACCCAGGAATCCCTCTATGAAGTTCCCAAGGCTCTGATTAGAGAAGGAGGCCACGAACGCGAACTCCGTGGGACCCTCGCGGGGCTCGTACCAGTGCACCCCATCGTCGGGTGAAGCCTTCACGAGGTAAGCGTGAGCCCCAGACATCCTCCCGATGGTGAAACGCTCCGTGGAGTTCGCGGAGAAGACTATCCAGTAGCTACGCCCGGCGACGACGCTTT
>Ga0208038_1000569_pt1 | contig 27782 bp, 24 predicted proteins | sample June2015DPH_16_1_FD_184714 | JGI IMG/M metagenome (GOLD analysis project Ga0208038, IMG submission 184714) | Peatland microbial communities from SPRUCE experiment site at the Marcell Experimental Forest, Minnesota, USA - June2015DPH_16_100... | ecosystem: Environmental > Terrestrial > Soil >...
TACCGGCATGCAAATATTATGGGACAAGCATAATGTGCCCGCCCCACAACCCCCTTACACCCGACGTGACGAGAAAGATAGTGGACGAATATACGCACGGCATCCTCTTCCAGCTCGACGTCCCCGTCGACGACTTCGTGGGTGACGAATGGCGGAAACGCCATGTAGAGATGGAGCTTGCCCACAAGAAGATGCTGGCCGAGCTCGAAGGAAGGGCGTTTCACATGGGCTTCCCGCTGGCTCTTGGGTTTGCCGCAGGCGAATGCTCTCTCTGTGTGCCCGCAAACCGCTGCGCAGTGCTGGAGGGGAACGAATGCCGCCACCCCTTGCGGGCCAGACCGGCCATGGAGGCTTGCGGCTTCGACGTCTTCGCGATCGCGGAAAAAGTGGGTTGGGACATCGTCCCTATCGGCCACATGTCGCGTGTGCAGGACATCCACTGCGCCAGCCTCATCGGCCTCGTCCTCGTCATTTGAGCCGAGAAATGGCGCGGATAGATTTCCGCCCCGTCTTAGGAAAGAAGATTCTCATTACCGGTGATGTCAATACGGGGAAGACTAGGGCTGCCCGGACCGTGCTGGAGGGACTCTGCGGTCTAGATTTCTCGCCCCGCATCGCCGTCGTGGACCTGGCTCCGGAAGTCCCTGAAGAGATCGCCATCGGGCGAGGCTTGAAGGGAGTCGGGGGAAAGCTTTTCCCCCAGGGTTGGCCAAAGGTCGCCTATTTCGGCACTCTCCTGAGGCCGCCTCGACTTTCATCGAAATCGGACCGGGAAGCCCTCGCGATAGCAGCCGACAACCGGCGCAAGATAGACCGGCTCTTTGCAGAATTCCAGTCGTCGGGAAGAGACATCCTTTTTGTGAACGACGTGAGCATGTATCTCCAGGCAGGAACGGCCGAGCGTCTTCTCGGATACTGGAGAAGCGCCTCAACGGTCGTGGCAAACGGCTACTACGGCGGCAAACTTGGGACGGGCGCCCTTTCGGCAAGAGAAACTACCGGGATGGACAAGCTCATCAAGGCTTTTCCTCACAACCTCAGAATGCCCGGAAAACCGTTGGTCCAGTTCCTCAGTGAGCTCTAATTCAGCTCGTCCTCTCAGAACCAAATGCAAGAATTGTCAGCAATAAGAAGTGAGAGAGTGACTGATAAGCCAACGCTGGGGCGCGCGCTTATATTAATAATGAAACAAGGAGGAGGCCATGGGCAAGCTGATGATTATCGTTACCGTGTTTTTGTTAGCAGTGGGTGTGGTTCACGCGGCCAACACCATCACGAAAAAGGCGGGGGAATATGCGGTCGAAATTACTTTCGATAAGAATCCGCCGGTGACCGGAAAAAATAACGTCGATATCCTGGTGAAGGATAAGACGGGTATGGCGGTGACCGACGCGAAGGTGGTTGTCGAGTATTCCATGCCGGCGATGCCGGGTATGCCGGCCGCGAACTTCAAGACTAATGCGGGCTTGAAGGGTGATAGGTACAAGGCCGTTATCGAGCCTTCCATGGGTGGTTCATGGAATGTGGCGGTCAAGGTGAGCCGGGCGGGGAAGACCGAGACGGCGAGACTTACCATCGACGTAAAGTAATGCCTCAGGGAGGTGCCGGTATGCCATCATACGCGCGAAAAGTCCTGGACCTTAAAACACAAGCGTTGTCGTGTTTTCTCTTGCTGACCTTTCTGACGGCGCCTCCCCTGGTCCTTTCTGCTTCCGATGAGACGGTGACTCTCGAGGACCTTGTCGCCGAGGGTCTAAGGAACAGCCCCGAGATACTGGCGGCCAGGTCGCGGGCCGATGCGGCCGGATACCGCATACCCCAGGCGAAGAGCCTGCCGGACCCAATGGCGACGTTAGGCTATCAGAACGATGGGTTCAGCAGTTTTACCCTCGGCCGGAGCATCATGTCCATGGGCATATCGGGCCTGTCCCAGCAGTTCCCCTTCTGGGGGAAACGGGCGCTTAAAGGAGAGGTGGCGGCGAGGGACTCGGAGAGTTTCGCTGCTCTGTCCGATGCAGCGAGGCACAGGGTGGTCGCCCAGATAAAGCTCTACTTCTATGACCTCTTCCTTGCCTATAAGACCCTCGACATCCTCAGCGATAGGAAAACCCTCTTCTCGAAAATCGAAGACGCCGCACGGAGCCGGTACGCGTCAGGGACGGGCATGCAGCAAGAGGTCATCATGGCGCAGACGGAGAAATACATGATCCTCGAAAAGGAGGAGATGCAGCGCCAGCGCATAGAGGCGCTCCAGGGGATGCTGAATACTACCGTGGGCAGGGAGGTTAGCGCACCCCTCGGCCGGCCGGTTCTGCCTCCGGCCGCCCCCTTTCTCGCCAGTCTGGAGGAGGTTGTCAGCATGGCGAAGGAGCATTCACCCGACGTGAGATCCAGGCAGAAGATGGTGGAGGGTGCCGAGGCAAAGGTGAAGCTGGCCAGAAAGGAGTATTATCCCGATGTGACCGTTGGCGGCAATTACTTTTACAGGTCGGGCTACTTGGGCGATATGTGGAGCATGACCTTCAGCTTCAGTCTGCCCATCTTCTATAAGACGAAACAGGAGCAGGCGGTGGCCGAAGCGCAGGCAGGTTTTCTGGAGGCCAAGCGGGAGCTGGCTGCAACGGAGTTGATGCTTGCATCCAATGTCAAGGAAGGCTACTCAATGGTCCAGGCGGCCGATAGATTGATGAAGCTTTACAGCGAAGGGCTGATCCCGAAGGCAAATCAGGACGTCCAGCTCGCCTTCTCGAATTACGTGACCGGGAGGGTCGACGCCCTCACTGCTATAACGAGGATCAAGAACCTGCTCGACTATGACCTGCTTTACTGGAGCCAGCTCGTGGAAAGGGAGAAGGCAATCGCGAGACTTCACGCCGTCACGGGAATTGAGGATACGGGACAGACCGGCCGGCAGACTTCCTGGGGCGGCACGAAGAAAGCGGCACGGGGAGAAGCGCAATGAACAAGCAAAAGCGAGTGTTAGCAGTTGCGGTAGTTATTGTCGCCTTTGCACTCATATTCTACCTTTCGAAACCGGCCAAACCCGTAGCGAACCGCGCCGCGGCCTCCGTGGCCGCAGCGGAGGGAAAAACGGGTTCCACGCCCGGAATGCCGGGCATGCCCGCCGAAAAGCCGTCACCTCAAAAGGCGCAGGAGGAAGCAGCCGAACCCGAGGCGCCGACAGTAGAGATACCGCCCGAGAAACAGCAACTCATTGGGGTGAAAGTGACCACAGTGCAGATACTCCCCCTCACGAAGACGATACGCACGGTAGGCCTCGTCGAGTACGATCAGCGGCGTCTCCAGACAATCAACACTAAGGTCGAGGGCTGGGTCGAGAAGCTTTACGTCAACTTCACCGGCACCTACGTGAAGAAGGGGGAGCCGGTCGCCGACATATACAGCCCGGAACTGTGGGCAACGCAGCAGGAGTTCATCAACGTTGTGAGGTGGGCAAAGCAGGCGAAGGCGAAAAACGGTGGGCAGACCGCTCAGACAGCCGGCGGGCCTGACGTTAGCGCTATGATCGACCGGGACGCCCGGTCCTTGGTCGAGGCAGCCCGGCAGCGCCTCAAGCTCTTCGACATAAGCGACCCTCAGATCGAGAAGATCGAGGAGAGCGAAAAGCCCATCCGCACGCTCACCATCTATAGCCCCTATAGTGGTTATGTCCTCCAGAAGAACGTGAACCAGGGTACGCGCGTGATGGCGGGGGCCGACCTTCTCGACGTGGCAGACCTTTCCACCGTCTGGATCACTGCCGACATCTATGAGTTCGAGATGCCCCTCATCAAGGTGGGAGACCCGGCCGCCGTCCAGTTGAGTTATTTCCCAGGCAGGCAGTTCTCCACAAAGATCGACTATATTTATCCCACTCTCCAGGGAGAGACGAGGACCCTAAAGGCCCGCTTCACTCTCCCCAATGAAGGGGGGAAGCTAAAGCCCCAGATGTTCACCAACGTTGAGATGAAGATAGGCCTCGGCAAAAGGCTCGCGGTCCCGGCCGATGCGGTCATCAATACCGGGGTGAGGCAGGTCGCTTACGTAGACAAGGGGGAGGGCATTTTCGAGCCAAGGGAGGTTCTGACGGGCGTTCGGACAGACAAGCTCGTCGAAGTCACCGCCGGCCTCAAGGCAGGGGAGAAGGTCGCCTCTTCGGCCAATTTCCTCATCGACTCCGAGGCAAAGCTGAAAGGGGTCGAGCCGCTTCCCAGAAAGACGGGCCAGAGACAGGCGCCGGGAGAGGCACCAGCAGCACCGCCGGCTGCGCACGGACACTAGGCGGGAATGGTGGGCGGTATGTGTGCAAAGATGGAAACTTCTTGGCGGCTCGATTTCGCGTTCAGGACGAGGCGGCAAGGAGGAGCCGACGAAGGCGTACTTCTACTGTACGTCGAGGAGAGCGACGACGAAGTCAACGAAGTATATGGACGCGAAGGTGGGCCGCCAAGATGATAGCGAAAATCATCGAGTACAGCGCCAGGAACAAGTTCATCGTCTTTCTTTTCGTCTTCTTCGCCCTCGCCTGGGGCTACTGGACGGTCAGGAACATCCCCCTTGACGCGATACCCGACCTTTCCGACACGCAGGTCATCATCTACACGGAATGGACTGGCAGGAGCCCCGATCTCGTCGAGGACCAGGTCACCTATCCCATTTCTTCGACTCTCCTCGCCGCCCCCAGGGTCCAGGCCGTCCGGGGCTTCTCATACCTTGGGAGCTCTTTCGTCTACGTGATATTCGATGAGGGGACGGACATTTACTGGGCGCGCAGCCGCGTCCTCGAATACCTCCAGGCCGTCCGCAACAAGCTTCCGGCGGATGTCAACCCGGTCCTCGGACCGGACGCGACGAGCCTCGGCTGGGGCTTCGAGTATGCCGTCGTCGACGAGAAGGGCGGCCACGACCTCTCGCAGCTCCGGTCACTCCAGGATTGGAACCTCAAGCTCGCCCTCGAGAGCGTCCCGGGAGTCTCGCAAGTGGCGAGCGTCGGAGGCTTCGTCAAGCAGTATCAGGTCACGGTAGACCCTAACCGTCTCCTCGGCTACAACGTTCCCATCACGAAGGTGATGGAGGCTGTGAGGAGGAGCAACCTCGACGTGGAAGGGCGGGTGCTCGATTTCTCCGGCTTCGAGTACATGATCAGGGGAAGGGGCTACATAAAGGGCATCAAGGACCTCGAGGACGTCTCCGTCGGAGCGTCGCCCCAGGGGACCCCCATCTACCTGAAAGACGTGGCGAACGTCCAGCTCGGTCCCGAGATAAGAAGGGGCCTTGCAGAGCTCGACGGCAAGGGAGAGGTGCCGGGAGGGATCGTCATCGTCCGTTTCGGGGAGAACGTGTTGAATGTGATCGACCGGGTGAAAGAGAAGATCAGGAAGGACATAGCGCCGTCGCTGCCGAAAGGCGTTAAAGTGGTCACGACCTACGACCGGTCCGACCTCATCAACCGGTCCATTGCGACCCTCAAGGATGAGATTGTAAAGCTCGCTATCGCGGTGAGCGTCGTCTGCCTTATCTTTCTCTTTCATTTGCCTTCGGCCCTTGTCGTCATCCTCACGCTGCCCGTCGCCATCATCATGAGCTTCATCCTCATGTTCTACCTGCGGGTGACGTCGAACATCATGAGCCTCTCCGGCATCGCCATCGCCATAGGCGCAATGGTCGACGCCTCGATCATCATGGTGGAAAACGCCCACAAGAAACTGGAGGCGTGGGAGGAGTCCGGCCGGCCGGGAAGCAGGACGGACGTCGTCATAGAGGCGGCGATAGAGGTAGGCCCGTCGCTCTTCTTCTCCCTTCTCGTCATCACGGTCGGCTTCCTCCCTGTCTTCACGCTCCAGGGCCAGGCGGGCAGGCTCTTCAAGCCCCTGGCATACACGAAGACTTTCGCCATGCTCTTCTCGTCGTTCCTAGCGGTCACCCTGACGCCCGTACTCATGACCCTTTTCATCAGGGGTCATATCAGGCCAGAGGAAAAGAACCCGATAAGCCTTTTTCTTCGCTGGACCTACCAGCCCCTGGCGAGCTTCGCGCTCCGCTTCAAGAAAACGGTCATCCTTATCGCCATTCTCGTACTGGCCGTCTCCGTTTATCCTTTCACGCGCCTCGGCTCAGAGTTCATGCCTCCCCTTTACGAAGGCACCCTATTTTACATGCCTGTCACCGCGCCGGCGGCCTCCATATCGGTCGCCACCGACCTCCTCCAATTGCAGGACAAGATCCTTAAACGCATCCCGGAGGTGGAGAGCGTCTTCGGCAAAGCGGGAAGAGCAGAAACGGCCACGGACCCGGCTCCCCTTGAGATGTTTGAAACGGTGATCAACCTGAAGCCTGAATCGGCCTGGCGGCCGGGCATGACGGTGGAAAAGCTGAAAGACGAGATGAACGACGCCCTCACCATACCGGGCGTCTCCAACTCTTTCACGATGCCGATAAAGGCCAGGATCGACATGCTGGCAACGGGCATAAGGACGCCCGTAGGCGTCAAGGTCCTGGGGCCGAGCCTCGACGAGCTCGAAAAGATCGGGCTTGCGGTCGAGCGCCAGGTGAAGTCGATCCCCGGCACCAGGAGCGTCTACGCCGAGCGGGTAGCAACCGGCTACTTCCTCGACATCGAAGTAAAACGCGAGGAGGCCGCCCGCTACGGGCTCTCGGTCCGGGACGTCCAGGACGTGATCGAGTCGGCAATAGGCGGCATGGACCTGACGACGACAATCGAGGGCAGGGAGCGCTACCCTGTGAACGTACGATACGCGAGGGAGTTAAGGGGCGATATCGACCAGTTGAAAAGGGTACTCGTTCCCATAGCGCCGATGACTGGCGGCCAGCCGACCTCTGCGGCAGGCATGGGGGCCGGAGGTGGGAGCCAGCCGCAATCCGGCTACGGCAACCCCCAGTCGAGCCGCGTGCCCCTAGCGGAGCTTGCCGACATCGAGGTCGTGCGCGGGCCGACGAATATAAAGAGTGAGGAAGGCCTCCTGGCGGAGTACGTCTACATCGATTTTTCAGGACGGGACGTGGGCGGATACGTGAACGAGGCGAAGAAAAGCCTCGCCTCCCTCAAGATACCGGAAGGCTACCGCCTTGAGTGGAGCGGAGAGTATGAGTACCTCGTGAAGACCCACCAGCGCCTCAAGCTCGTCATCCCCCTGACGTTCCTCATCATCTTTGTCCTTATCTACTTCAATACGAAGTCCGTAACGAAGACGGTCATCGTGCTCCTCGCCGTGCCTTTCTCCCTGGTGGGTTCGTTCTGGTTCCTCTACCTCCTGGGCTATAACATGAGCATAGCCGTCTGGGTGGGCATAATCGCACTTGCAGGACTGGACGCGGAAACGGGCGTGGTCATGCTCCTCTACCTGGAGCTCGCTCATAACGAATGGCAGCGAAAAGGCATGCTGAAGACCGTCGCCGACCTCAAGGATGCCGTAATGCACGGCGCGGTGAAGAGAATACGGCCGAAGATCATGACCGTAGGCGTAATCCTCGCCGGCCTTATCCCTGTAATGTTCAGCCAGGGCGCCGGTTCGGACGTCATGAAAAGGATCGCGGCCCCTATGGTCGGGGGCGTAGTCACGTCTGCAATTCTGGAACTCCTCATCTACCCTGCCATATACATGATATGGAGGGGAAGGGAGTTCAAAAAAGGAGAGGTGATTACATGAAATCGCTATTTTTTGCCGTCGCGGTCCTTCTCCTCGTTCAAGGAATTTGCCTTGCATCCGGTGGTGGGGAAACGGCAAGAGCAGAGGGGCCACTCGCTCCTGTTGAAATTCGACTATAATCAGCCGCCCTCGCGCTCAATCCGGTGGCGGTCGCCGTCACGGATGCGGAGTCGCAGCCTTCGGCCGTGGTCCTTGAAAAGGATGCCCGTTTATGAGAAAATGTACCCTCAGATCGGAAGTGCCAAGGCGCCTGGTGGGCCTCCTGGTCTTCAAAACCAGTGCACCGGTGACGAGCTGGTGGGTGGGTTCGATTCCCATGCACTTCCGCCATTCAATAATATCAATGACTTACAGCGCATGAAGTTGAGGGAGGTTATCACTTCTGGCCTCTCATTGGTACCACTGTGCCCGTAATTGTGCCCGTCTGTGCCTGGGACACAACTTTTTTCATCTGTTCGTGGGCGTTTGAAAGCCGTTCGCAAGCTGCTTTAAGGTCTTCCTCGTTGACGATATTGTATCTGTCGAAAACTGCCCGAGTCTTATGCCCGCTGATCTTCATGGCCACCAGATCGGGTATACCAGTCCTGACCATGTTCCTGACCGCCGTGCGCCGGCAATCGTGGAGCAGCTTACCGCCCAAGCCAGCCCGCTCGCACGCGGCGAGCCACGCTTTGCGCGGGTCCTTGATCTTGCGCCCTTCCCGTGAGAAAACATAAGGGCACTCGGGGTATCTAATTCGCACCTTCTGCTGCTCTAGGATCGTGTCGTAAAGCTCGCCCGTCAGATAGATTATGCGGGCTTCGCCGTTCTTTGTGGTCCCAGCCTCAAGGGTGATCTTCTTGTCGAATACGTTTACCTGATCCCAAGTCAGAGACGTTATCTCCCCCTTTCTCATTCCTGTAAGATACGCGGTGGTAAGAACGGGCTTCAGATAGTCGGGAAGCTCGGCCTTCTAATAAAGGCGTTTCAAGACAGAGTGGAAGGGTTTTACATGAACCCCGCAAGGAAGCTGAATAACGAAAAAAACAGCGCATTTGCTGTCGGTGTTTTGTGCGTCGCAACCATTGATTTTTTGGCAAGGATTGAAACGGGTTCGGATAAGGTGAAAGAACGGTTTGGGGAGTGGATCAAAAACAATATTGAGAAGTTTAACAAACGCGATCCAGATAATGTATCTCAAACTCTCGCGCAGAGATTTTACGACGAATTTCGCAATGGTCTTGTCCATGAAGGACGAATCAAGAACGCAGGGCAATTCTCGTACGACTGCAATGAATTAGTCGATACTATCAAGGCGAGTGGGGCGGGGACAGTGATGAGAATCAATCCAGATTGTCTGTTAGGTGCGATAGCCGTGGCAATAGAGAGATACTTGTGTAGACTGAGAGCTGAGAAGTTCGTATTCGAGGTGTTTAAGTGTGCCTTAATAAGAGATTTTGGGAGAGATTATGAATATGCAAGTAAATGACAGGCTGTCTTGATAGGATGGCTGTCCCGGCTCCGGGTGTCGCCCGCATTGGGCGTCTGAAAACTGTAGGCGCAAATAAATTCCGGAGGAGTAAAGATGCCTCCACCAAACGATGCTCCAAGTCTTCCGCAAGGTGTCACACTGACCGTTGCGGCAAATGGCCACTACATTCTGTCGGAATTGCTGGTTGATCTATTCCTGCATGCACGTAACAACTATGACTGGCCCCAGGGAACAGGAGCGGTTCAAAGTCAGCAGACCATTAGAAATCTTGAAGCAACGGTCAATGCTCACTTGCTAAATCTCACGCAGGCCAACGCTCACGCAATAGCTGTCGCGGTGTCGCAGTGGGCCGGAAACAATGCGAACGCGCACGCACAAATTGTTCAAGCAACACCAGCACAACAAAATGAAATGCAAGCGGCCATTGCTTGCCTCATAATACCTGGACAGGAGTGCGCTGGTATCGATGGGTTATGTGCTCTCCCAGGAATCAGCCTCGTAATCGCATCAAAGATATTTCGTTTCTGCTCCCCCAATTTTGGAGCAGCTGTCGATAGGCATGCCTCATATTTCTTCAACTCGCTTCGGGTTCCCGGCGGGGGTAACGCCACACAGTTCGCTAGAGAATGGGCTAATGGGCGCCACACAACTTCAAGGCTTGCCATCTACAACCAAACAAGCTATGCGCGCAACAAGGCTGAGTATTTTACGGCTTACTTGCCAACCCTTAGTTCTATCGCACAAGCAATGAATGCGATTCCTGCGCCTTACACATGTATGGCTAGAAATCATCAAGTGAACTGGACACCTGCCGATGTCGAGATGGCAGCCTACTATTGGTGGGCGTTGAATGGTGCTCGGTAAGGCGCCCAATCGGGTAAGGGACGCCTCTAACCGTCCCTCCCCACACCACCACGCACGCGGGTCCGCACGTGGCGGTTCGCAGAAGTCATCCGGCCGCAGCCGGATAGTGAATCCCATGGAAAATGACTCTTTTTTGCGGCAATCTTCGCCTCAGAGCATCCAGCCAACTCAACTATTCGTAGGTGAAGGCGATGCTCGGCTCCTTCCTGGAAGAGAGAATCAGCCTTCCACAAAAAAGGTTCCACATTTCGAGTGGCATTCTACAGTTCTCTTCTTCTGAGGCTGCGAAGCTACCCAACATAACCGTTACGTATACAAAACGTATACGATAACCCGTGTTACATATACGTTACGTCTACAACTTTTGTTACTGCGACAGATTCGGGATCCTTGGTGGCGTCAGAAATAAAAATCGCAACCGACGATCAAGTGGTGACGGAGACTTTCGGGGATAACCAGGGCAAAAACAGCAGCGGCAAAAGCGGAAAATACGAGGCAAAATTTGGGAGGTCGGTTTTATACTATGATTCTCCAAAACATAGTATAAACAGAGATCATGTCCTTGCTCATGGCTTTATTTTAGGGAGGAACCCATAATAGATTCCTCCCTAAATTCTGCTAACTAATGGATATGTAAGGGAATAACAAAGTTGATTCCAGGCGGCGGATATGGATTGGGGGCGTAGTACACAGGTGGAGGAGCATAGACTGGAGCAGCGTAATAGTGACCTTGATTGTAATATCCTCTGTTGTATCCTCCACGATACTCACGTTCGTGACCACGCGCGTATCCTCGTCCTCGTTCGTCTCCCCGTCCATGCTCCTCTGCTAGAACAGGTATGGACATTCCGACAAGGATAACTGAAAGAATAAAAGCTAATACAATCCTTTTCATATGTCCTCCCTACTTCGTCGTATGTTTGTGGCCTTTATGATGGCCCTGTCTAGCCATTTTCGCTGCAAAAATGGCATCAGCATTTGCTTTCTGAGTGTCGGACATACTGGTATAAAGAGGTTCGAATGCTGCAATAAACTTGGCAAGACATGCAGTGTGAGCATCGCTAACGTCCTTGTAGGACTTAAGATCATCGAGAGCATTCATGGTACCTAGCTTTGCCTTCCTATTGTATACAAGGATATCCATTTGCGACGCATTCTCTCTCATCGCTAAGGCAACTTTGTTCCACTGATCTTCCTGCGCAGGTGTAATCTGTAGCTTAGTATGAAGGTCAGTAATTTGTGCCTCAGTACGATCAGTCTTGGTCATTTGCCTCTGAGCTTTTTCTGCGTCGGTTTTTGCCATTAACGGACTCGAAAAAAGAATGGCCATGCAAAACAGTGCAGCAACAATACAAACAACTCTTTTCATAACAAACTCCCTTCATTTGTTTTTATTTAGGGAGAATATAAGACCCTCCCTTACTTCTGCATACTGTAAATGAACGGACTCACCACAGACATATTATAAGCCTGAGTGTAACCACTGTCCATCCTGACAAACAAGAGCCGCTACCACTACCGCTTCCATCAAAATCTTCCTTTTCATCCCTCCTTTCCCTTACTTCACTTTACAGCGTGTTGGAGCCAATGTACTAAGGCCGTGAGTTTAGCCATAATCACTGACCATCCTATCAAATAACAGGCTATTACTATTACTGCCAATATTAAAAGTTTCCTTGTCATTCCTCCTTTCCCTTCTTGTTATCTCAGTTCATGCGCCCTTGTGTTAGAAGCGGTAGCTGAGCCCGGCCAGGAAGACGTCGGTGTCGCGGTCCTGTTGCGTGATAATCCGGCTCCAGGAGGCGCGCAGCGCAAAGTGCTCGAGGAAGCGGACGCTGGCCGAGAAGCTTGCAGCCCAGTCAACCTTTGTCTTATCGTCGCTTCCCTGCTGGTACTTGTCGTGTGCCAGATACGGACCTAAGCCCGCGCCGAGCGTCAGGTGATCCCTGAAAAACGGATGGGCCAACCAGACCTGGCTCATGACGCCGTAGCGGGCCACAGGCCGGTCGCGGCCCTCAAAGAGCCCCGTGGCAGTCCAGTCGATGTAGGCGGCAAGACTCCGCCGGTACTCTACGGCCCAGGAAGTGCTCTGTTCGTTCTTCTGAGTGTTGAGGACCGTCGCCCCCGTGTACGCAGTAATCTCGTTGCGGAGGTCCCCCACACCTTGCCCCCCCGACGTTCCGGTCGGCGTCTTGTCTGTTCCCAGCTCATATCCGATCCCGATGGTGCCTGAAAGCGTATCAAAGCTCTGCCTGGCCGCTAAATAGTTGATACGTGCCTGAAACAGGAGAGGGCTCAGTGTGTACAAGGTGGCCGTGGCGCTGAAAAGTGCTGCCACTCCGTGCTCATCATGGAACGAACCGTTCGCGCCGCCGTGGGTATCGAAAAAGGCGTACGGGCCGGCCCCTAGGCCGAGAACCAGGTTTCGATTCCACACGCCCGCGCGGGCCCACAACTGGCCGGCAATGCCGTCTCGATAGTGGTTTACCGCATGTCCCTCGTTGATATACGAAAAACTGAAGGCCATATACTTTTCAATCTCCTGCAGATAAGTGGTTGACCACTGAAGCCGCGCGGTACTGGTTTGAGTGTCCCGCGTCACACCGGCATTCACGAAGAATTCGTGCGCATAAGCGGTGCCGGAAAGAAAAAGAAGTAAGAAAACGGGAACAATCTTCCGCATAAACACCTCCACATTTGATAGGAGTACCAAGCTGGGCGAGCGGCACCGAGAAAAAAAGAACCTTCTCAACCCCGGACCCCTACTAAAATATAACCCTCGTGTGCGGCTTTGTCTAAGCGATCACTCATGTTTGTGCATTGGAAGCGAAATCTGGAGAGGATCGCCCCGCAACCAGGTCTCCCGCTCAACTTGCAATTACACCATTTTCAAGTGACCTTCCCCCAACTTGATGGACACACCTAAGAATTTGTACTATGAGACAGGAGGTGTGCATTGGGGGACAAACACCGTCACTTCAGTCGGGAGTTCAAGCGAGATGCAGTGCAGCTGGTCACCGAGAAGGGTATGCCAGTGGGCAAGGTTGCCAGAGAGCTCGATATCCATCCCAATCTTCTTCATCTGTGGAGAAGGAAGTTCCTGGCCGAAGGCAATAAGGCATTTACAGGGAAAGGCCGTATAGCGCCGGAGAAAGCGGAAATAAGGCGGCTTCGAAAGGAATTGAAGAAAGTCAGGGAAGAGAGGGATATTTTAAAAAAAGCCTTGGCATTCTCAAAACGGCACAGATGAAGCATCAGTTTATGGAAAGAGAAAAAGCCACCCACACAATAAAGCGCATGTGCGAGGTGCTGAAGGTATCCCGAAGCGGCTACTATGTATGGAGGTCTCGTCAACCGAGCATGCGTCAGAAAGAAAACGAGGAACTCCTTCGCCGGATACGGGCAATCCATGCGCAGAGCAGAAGGCTCTATGGGAGTCCACGGATCAGAGCGGAGCTCACGGCGCAGGGTTTTAGGTGCGGGAAGAACCGGGTGGCCAGGATCATGAAAGACCACGCAGTGAGGGCAGAAGTGAAGAGAAGGAGATTCAGACGGACCACCGATTCACGGCATGCCTATGCCCTGGCTGCAAACTTGCTGCTTGGCAAACGTCAGACGGAGGGAGTATGGGCATCTGATATGACCTTTGTCCCCACGTCTGAGGGATGGCTCTATGTGGCAGCAGTAATGCAGGTGAAAAGCAGAAAGATCATCGGGCTGGCCATGGGCGAGAAGATCACCCAGGACCTGGCATCTGCTGCACTCATGGACGCAGTGGGCAGGCAGGACCGCCCTGAAGGGTTGATCCACCACTCTGATTGGGGCAGACAATATGCAAGCTATGTCTATCAGGACCTACTCAAACGGTACGGGATGCGGGCAAGCATGAGCAGAAGTGGCAACTGTTATGATAACGCCTATCTGGAGTCCTTCTTTGGTACGCTGAAGACCGAGTTGGTCCATGGTGAGCGGTATCGCACTAGGCTTGAAGCGAGACTAAGTATTTTTGAATATGTGGAAATGTTTTATAATCGTCAGAGGCGGCATTCGGCATTAGGGTATAGGAGCCCGGAGCAGTACGAAAGGCTCCTTAATGAAACTTAACTGAGTGTCCACTGTTTCGGGGAAAGGTCACGTGGAATGTTACAGCGGGTACAAGGCCAACGAACGCCCCGTGGCATTCATCTTTCAAAATCGACGCTGGGAGGTAGCGGAAATTCTTGATCGGTGGTATGAAGGAAGCGAACCGGGACGCCCCGTGGTGAACTATTTCAAAGTCAGAACTGTGGAGGGTAATATTTTCCTTCTTCGTTACCTTTCACTTTTTGACGCCTGGACCGTTCAAATATAAAAAACCGATAAGCCCTTAATGCCTCCTCCGCCAAATTCTGCCACGGTCTCGGCGGCAATAGTCAATCCTTCCTTCAGATAGGTTGCATCAATGCCGGGAACGGCATAGGAGTAGAAAAGTGCATTCGAGGTATCATCCGTCACTCTTGTTTTTTCATCCGCACCCTGACACAGCACACAAATGATGTCCTTTTCATCCCGAAGTACGATCTCGCCTTCTTTTGTAGTGAATTTACGCCCTCCCATTCCGGCAGTCGTCTCTCCCTCCCGGGCCACATCGAGCACGAGCTGACCTTCAACCCGGTCGTAATCAGTAACCGCCACAAGAATCCCGGCACACATCTCGGCCATGAAGTGCGCATCAACCATGAGATTGTACCGTGGGGATCCGCTATTGATCGTTCTTTTCAGGTGCCCGGGCAGGGGGCACTCGTATCCGAAGCCATGAAAAAACCGGTCATACATAGCGATGCGCTGGCCGATCTGAGTGATGGTTTCCCGCTTTCTCATTTTCCGGAGGTACTTTCTTTTGTGCTGATCGAACGCCGCTTCGTTATCGGTCAAGGGCCTGCATCCTTCAATAAGCGTCAACGCGAACGCCACCCCCGGGTACTTGTGTTCATAGGCCGGTGAAATAGAGAAATTTATCCATGTCGATAAAGTGGGCAGCATAGCGCGATCCTCGATGCGTTTCTCTATCGATTACCACGGCGAAGAACGTGGTTCAACAAGAAAAACCGGGGTGTCAACGCAAAGTAGAAATGTCCTATTCTTAGCAAAGTAGAAATGTCCGGTATGCACTCATCGTCTGTTTCTCTTCTAGTACTGATCCTTATGCTCATGACACGTCCGTCGCCGTACTGTGGGAATGTGGTAAAGGCGGAGCCTTTTCCATATTCCCACAGTGTTCTTCTTTTCTGGATCTTTTGAACCAGGGTGGTCTCCACGCATGGTCGATCGGAGGGCGGTGGCCTTTCCCCTGAGAGACGTATGGACGCTCTTTCTCCGGTGTGGCCGGTCTTTGTACGATCTCATGGAAAGATAGTGGGACTCCCTTATAGCGGATTCTCATGGTGCCGTCGATCAGCTCTTCTATTGTGACCCTCTTCGCACGGATACTGTCCTCTATCTGATAGAGCTTGCCGTTGAGCTGGATGGTATGATCATTCTTGAGGGTCCGTTCCGTCTTTATACAGAGAATGGTATCGAGATCAATGTCTTTGAGCCTTCGGTGGAGGTTCTCTTTCTTCTTCGGTGTAACACTAAAGCGCCGGTTATAGGCGGGCAGATAGGAGACGAGGAACTTGTTTGCCTCGTCTATCGTGCTCACGCCCCGCAGCCGCATCTCCTTGACCGCCCGGTCCTGAAAGGTGTGGAAGAGGCGCTCGATCCTTCCCTTGGCCTGGGGAGAGTGGGCATGGAGCTTTCTGACCCCGAGTTCCTGCAAGGCCCTGCCGAATTGACTGATGGGTTCTACTTCCTGGAATTCGTCTTTACGTACCCACGACTTGTAGGTCGTGTGCTTGTCCAGGTAGACGGTCATTGGGAGACCGTGCTTCGTGATGTACCCCTTGAAGCTGTCCATGGCAGGGATCGTTCCCTCGTATTCGTAGAACCTCCCGTAGACTCTGCCGGTGGCGTCATCGATGTAGGCCATGAGGACGGAAGTGGGACCTCTGCCTTCAAACCAGTCATGATGGGAGCCGTCCATCTGGAGCATCTCTCCGTAGTGGTCCTTTCTCTCCCGCCATTGCCGGTGGGCCTTCCGTTTGCGGTGTTTCTTCCATTCTCCCTCTTCCATGAGCCAGGTCCGTACCGTCTCCCGGCTGACGGTGATGCCTTCACGTTCTTCCAGCTTCTCGGTAAAAAGGGTAGGACCGAAGTCGGGATAGGAGCTCCTGTACAGCTGCACGATCCTCTCCTTGAAGGGCAGCTTTCTGTTTGAGGGCCTGCCTCTGGATTTATGCCGTATCCCTTCATCCCCTTCTTCCCGTATCCGCGTGACGATCCGGCGGATCTGCCGCTCGGTCAACGAGATGAGATCCGCTGCATCCCTCTGCGTGAGTGTTCCTTCGAGCACCTTGTGGATCACATGGAGCCTCTTCAACTCCCTCTGCCGCAGCATGATAATGTCCTCCCCAGCCATCCTGCCTCCTTGGAAAAAGAAGCAGTGTAGCATTCTCGGAATAGGACATTTCTACTTTGCGCAAAGAGGACGTTATCATTTTGCGGTAACACAAGAAAAACCGGGTGATGTCAACGCAAAGTAGAAATGTCCTACTCTTAGCAAAGTAGAAATGTCCGGTATGCATCTTCTTGTCTGTGCATGATCTCGTACCGATCCCCTGCTCATGACACGTCCGTCGCCGTACTGTGGGAATGTGGTAAAGGCGGAGCCTCGAAACAAACGGGGATTATTTCTGCAAAATGTTTTAATGGGCGCTCCCTCATCACAGGCAGCTTTTACCCTCGCTGATACCCCCCCTTTTGCCTGATCCCTGTCGAGAGACTATATTGTGAAAGAGAAGGAAGTTTCTCTCACATGGAGGTCTTCCATGGGAAGAGTACTGGTAGTATACATGAGCAGCACCGGCACGACCGAGAAGATGGCGGAATATGTCGCCGAGGGCGTGCGGATGGCCGGTCACGAGGCTTACCTCAAGAGAATCTCCGAGATCAGCCGGGGCAATGATCTGGCGGGGTTCGACGGCTACATCTTCGGCTGCCCCACCTATCACCTGGACATCCCCCAACCCTTTACTTCCTTCCTCGATATGGCGCAGCGCGCGGGCCTCCAGGGAAGGGCAGGGGGTGCTTTCAGCTCCCGCACCCATCCGAGCAGCAGCGAGGGCGGCGCCGCCGCCGCGCGCGTTTTCGAAATAATGGAGCTGGGGCTGAGGATGAAGATGACCGAGCTGGGCCCTTTTGAAGTTAAAGCCGACGTGATCGACAGCCCGGACGGCATGAGGGCATGCCAGGAATACGGCAGCTCGATAGCGAAGATGCTCGGCTGAGGCCTGCCCCCTCAGGCTTTCGCAATCGTCCGGGTACCGGTCCGGTTCTCTTGCGCAAGCACCCTGTTTGAAACGTTCTTCCTTACGTGGTGAACTTACGTGCGGGGCGCAGCGGCAGGCGAAAATACCGGCGGGCCGGCGCTGCCCCGTCCACCAAGGCCTGGCTATTAGAGCATTTTGCAAAACTAAGTATCGATTCGAGAGGCGCAACCATGTCCTGAGCGCCAGCAAGAGAAGGATATGGTGGAGCCTCGAAGCAAACGGGAATTATAATTTTGCAAAATGCTCTAAGGCTCGGGCCTAAAAACCCCGGTTCGGGTTGCTTCCGGCAGCGTCCGGTGGTGCGGGCCGGATGCGCGAAGGCGGAGGGGCTTGAAAATTGGGAGCGCCGGGCGCGGCCGGCGAGTCCTTCGGTGCGGGGACTCCCCCTTCGTCTCCCGGGGGATAGACGTACCTGGTTGCCGGCTCCTCTTCCGGAATCGGGAAGTCATCGTTCGGGTACTGAGGTAGGGCCTTTGCCATAAATTCCATCCAGATGGGCAGGGCCGTCGTCCCTCCCGATTCTCTCTTGCCGAGAAAGGTATCCTTATCGTAGCCCACCCATACGAGGCAGAGCAGGTGGGGGGAGAAGCCGACGAACCAGGCGTCCCTGAATTCATTGGTCGTACCCGTCTTCCCGGCCAGGATATAAGGCATCCCGGATGCCTTTCTGGCTGTTCCCCGCTTTATGACGCCCTTCATCATATCGATGAGCGTATCGGCCTCCTCGGGTGATACGATGCGCTCCTCCGATACGTCGTGATGTATCTCCTCGCCCTGGGCTGTGAGGACGTTGGTTACGGCAACGGGAGGGAGGTACACCCCGCCCCTGGCTATGGCGGCGTAGGCAGCGGCAAGCTCCAGCGGGCAGACCTCGGCGGAGCCGAGGGCAAGGGAAAGGTTCGGGGCGAAATTCCCGTTCATGTGGAAGCGCTTGGCAAGCTCGATGACCTTCGATACGCCTACCTTTTCGAGGAGCCTCACGGTGGCCGAGTTGAGCGACAGCTCGAGGGCCTTCCTCATGGTCACGGCCCCGTGGTATTCATTCTGGTAGTTCCGCGGCTGCCAGACCTGTCCGGCGGCGTCCTTGAAGGAGATCGGCTCGTCCAGGAGCGGCATGTCGGGGGGGCACCCCTCCCTAAGGGCAGTAAGATAGATAAAGGGCTTGAAGGCCGAGCCGGGCTGCCTTTTCGCCTGGGTGGCCCTGTTGTACGGGGAGCTTGCGAAATCCCGCCCGCCTATGAGGACCTTGATCTCACCCGTCTTGATCTCCATCGCTACAAGGGCTACCTCAGGCAGCACTTTGGCTTTGGGGTTCCGCTCCCGGTAGAGCTTCATCCCTTTCTCGATGGCCTTGTACGCTTCCTCGGTCATCTTTAGGTTTATCGTGGTCCGCACGTTCAAGCCGTTTGTGAAGATGTCCTCCTGCTCGGGGACATACTCTTCCAGGATCTGCTTCGCGTGCTCGATGAAGAACCCCGTCCTTTTCTCGTGCGGTTTGAAAGGCGCAAGGACCAGGGGGGCAGCCACAGCCGTCTGGTACTGGGCCTGGTTGATGAAACCGGCTCCCCACATCTTCCTGAGCACCAGGTTCCTGCGGTCGATGGTCCTGGCCTCGCTTTTAAAGGGTGAGGACCGGGACGGCGACCTCGTCAACCCGGCGAGGGCCGCCGCTTCCGGAAGGGTGAGGTCCCTCGCCTTCTTGTCGAAATACGTGTAGCTTGCCGCTTCGACCCCGTATGCGCCCTCGCCCAGATAGATGAGGTTGAGGTACATGTTGAGTATCTCGTCCTTGGTATAATTCCGCTCGATATTGACGGCCAGGATGATCTCTTCGACCTTCCTTTTCATGCTTTTTTTGGGAGATAAAAAGAGGTTCCTCGCAAGCTGCTGGGTAATTGTCGAGGCCCCTTCGCTCATGCCCTTCCGCACCAGGTTCCTGAACAGCGCCCTGCCGATGCCCCGAAGGTCGAACCCTGAGTGCTCGTAGAACCTTACGTCCTCTATGGCGACGAAGGCCTTCTTCAAATGGTCCGGCATCTCCTTGATCGGTATAGGGATCCTTTTTTCGACGAACAGCTCCGCGAAGAGCGAGCCGTCATCCGCGTAGAGCCTGGTGGCCGCCCTGGGGCCGTGATGGGAAAGCTCCTTGATGCTGGGCAGCTCGAGGTAATTGAGCAGGCTGTACCCCAGGGCCACGCCGAGGCTGGCCGGCATCAAGAATATTATGAGTGCCAGTTTGATAATCCTTGACATGGAAGTGCTAATTATATACCACTATCGACGTGGGCGTAAAGGTCGCCAGGGTCGTCGCGGTAGTCGGACCCACCTGCACCGGGAAATCGGAACTGGCCTTGTGGCTGGCGCCTGAAATAGGGGGCGAGATCGTCAATGCCGATTCCATGCAGGTCTATCGCCACTTCGATATCGGCACCGCAAAGCCGGACGCTTCCGTAAGGGCGGCTGTCCCGCACCACGTTATCGACGTGGCGGAGCCCGGCGAGGAGTTCAACGCCGCCCGTTTCCAGAAGATGGCCGATGACGCCATCCGGGAGGTATGGTCGAGGGGGGACGTTCCGATAGTGGTAGGCGGCACGGGCCTCTATCTCCGCGTCCTTTTCCACGGCCTTTTTGAGGTACCTAACGACCCGGACCTGAGGCGGCGGCTCAGACTATCCTATCTCGAGGACCCCGCCGGCTTGTACGGGGAGCTCGGACGGGTAGACCCGGAATATGCCCGCTCCATAAGCCCGCGAGACGGTTTGAGGATCGTAAGGGCCCTGGAGGTCTACCGCCTCTCCGGGGTCAGGATGTCGGGGTGGCAGGTCCGCCATGGCTTCCGGGAGGAAAGATACGCCTCTCTTAGGCTCGGCCTCTTGCGGGAGAGGGGTGAGCTGTACCGGAGGATCGACAGGAGGGTCGATCTCATGCTCGAGCGCGGGTGGGTCGGGGAGGTAGAGGACCTTTTGCGCCGGTACCCGCCCGGGGCCAGGCCTTTCCAGGGCATCGGCTACCGCGAGATAGTGCTGTATCTGGCAGGGAAAATCACGTATCATGAGATGGTGAGAAAGGTAAAGACCGCTACCCGGCACTACGCAAAGCGGCAATTTACATGGTTTTCCAAGGAAACCGGGATAGAATGGAGCCGCTATCCCGAAGACCGGGAAGCCATGTATGAGAGGATAGGGGGGTTTCTCGATTGACAGAGCTGGAACGCATCGTGGAGTCGATTATTTTTTCTTCGTCGAAGCCGATAACACTTAGGAGGCTGCAAAAGGGGCTGCCCGAGTTCACGAGCCTCGAGCTCCAGTCGGCGATCTCGAATGTCATGGCAGCCTACGGGGCCTCCGACAGGGCTGTCGAGGTTGTCGAAGTCTCGGGCGGGTACCAGATGAGGACCAGGCTCGACTACAAAGACTGGGTGAAGCGGTTCGTCAGGGAGAAGGAGGTGGGCCTGACGAGGGCCGTCCTCGAGACACTCGCTGTCGTAGCATACCGGCAGCCCATCGCGAAGCGCGAGGTCGACAGCCTGCGCGGCGTCGATTCGGCCCGCTCCATAAGGCAGCTCCTGGACCGGAGGCTGATCGAGATCGCAGGCAGGAACCAGGACCCGGGCCGCCCCATGGTGTTCAGGACGACCAGGCAATTCCTGGAGACTTTCGGCCTTCGCGATTTAGGGGACCTGCCTACTGTGAAAGAGCTGGAGGCGCTCGAAAAGTAGATTGGGACCGTCACGGCGTTCACCTTTTCAGCTCTTCCGTCTTATGAGGTGGCGGCTCCGCGAGCTTTTCCCGTGGAGGGGGCGGCCGGGGTACCCGCTTTAGCGGGTCGGCCGGTAATCGCAAGGTAGGGGAAGGCAACGATGGATATCAGCGAATTCCTGATCTTTGCCGTCAACAACAAAGCCTCCGACTTGCACCTTTCCGCCGGGGAGCCTCCCATCGTGCGGATCAACGGGGAGATGCGCAAATTTGAGACCTCCGTCCTGAGCAGGGAAGAGATCCACGGAATGATTTACGACATCCTGAGCGACCAGCAGAGGAAGACTTACGAAGAACAGCTCGAGATAGACTTCTCCTTTGCCCTTGGAGAATACGGCAGGTTCAGGGTGAACGTCTTCAAACAGAACCGGGGCGATGCGGCAGTCTTCAGGACTATCCCGAGCGTGATCCCTACCTTCGAGTCGCTCGGTCTCCCAAAGGTTTTCATCGACCTCTGCAGGCTGGAAAAAGGGCTCGTCCTGGTGACCGGTCCGACAGGCTGCGGAAAATCGACCACCCTCGCCGCGATGATAGACCTGATCAACGGTGAGCAGAAGGGACACATAATTACGATAGAGGACCCCATAGAGTTTCTCCATACGTCGAAAAGCTGCCTCGTGAACCAGAGGGAGCTGGGCCCCCACACGCACAGCTTTGCGAATGCCCTGAGAAGCGCCCTGCGGGAGGACCCCGACGTCATGCTCGTAGGCGAGATGCGGGACCTGGAGACCATATCGCTCGCCCTTACCGCCGCGGAGACGGGCCACCTCGTCTTCGGGACGCTTCATACCAGCGGTGCCCCAAAGACCATCGACAGGGTCGTTGACGTCTTTCCGGCGGCGCAGCAGAACCAGGTGCGCTCGATGCTTGCCGAATCCATCCAGGGGATCATCACGCAGGCCCTCTTCAGGCTGAAGGACGGCAGCGGCCGCGTGGCGGCCTTCGAGATCATGACCGGCTCCCCGGCAATCAGGAACCTCATCAGGGAGAACAAGATCGCCCAGTTACCCTCGACGATGCAGACGAGCAGGCAACTGGGCATGCAGACCATGGAAGCCGCGGTGAAAGAGCTCCTCGCGAGGGACCTCGTCACCAGGGAAGAAGTGGCCTTCTACTTGCCGAAATAAGAGAGGTGAGCCATGGCCCCGTCCGCATTTTTCACCGAGCTGCTCCATCACATGGTGGAGCGGGACGCCTCTGACATCTACCTGACCCACGGCATACCCCCCATGTTCAGGATAGAGGGGAACGTGGAGCCCTTCGGCAGCCACGTCATGTCGGGCGACGAGACAAGGGCCATTTCATCCGAGATCATGAACGACAGGCAGAGGAAAATCTTCGACGAGAGCCACGAAATGAACGTCGCTCTCCACTTCCCGGACCTGGGCCGGTTCAGGGTGAATATCTTCCTCCAGCGGGGGTACGTAGGGATAGTGGTGCGCCAGATCAAGATAATCCTCAAGACCGTGGATGACCTCGGTTTGCCCGGGATAATCAAAGATATCGTCATGAGCAAAAGGGGACTCGTGCTGGTGGTCGGCTCGACGGGAAGCGGGAAATCGACTACCCTCGCGGCCATGCTGGACCACAGAAACGAGAACCGCAGCGGCCACATCATCACCATAGAGGACCCCATCGAGTTTATCCATCCCCACAAGAAGAGCGTGGTGACGCAGAGGGAGGTGGGGTTCGACACGTACTCCTTTTATAACGCCCTGAAGAACACGCTGAGGCAGGCGCCCGACGTGATCCTCATAGGAGAGATCAGGGATACGGAGACCATGGAGGATGCCATAATCTTTGCCGAGACCGGCCATCTGTGCCTGGGCACGCTCCATTCGAACAACGCAAACCAGGCGCTGGAGCGGATACTCAACTTCTTCCCCGTGGAGAGGCACCTCCAGATCTACATGCAGCTCTCATTGAACCTGAAGGCCGTCATATCTCAGCGGCTGGTCCCGGCCCTGGACGGAAAAAGGACCGCGGCCGTCGAGATACTGCTCGATACCCCGAGGGTGAAAGACCTTATCCTCAAAGGGGAAATCGGCCTTCTGAAAGAAACGATGGCCCTGAGCCAGGAAGAAGGCATGCAGACTTTCGACCAGCACCTCTACGACCTGTATCAGGCGGGCAAGATCGATTACGACGCGGCCATATCTTATGCCGACAGCCCTAACGACCTGAGGATCAGGATCAAAGTCTCGGGGGCGAAGAAGGTCGAGCAGTCAAGGCCCCTCAGGCTGAGGACGGACGAGCGTTAGGCTCCCCCGGCCTTGCTTCCCGAACGGAATCTCCGCCAGGCTGACGATTGATATGCTAACCGGGTTTGACCTGCGGCCGGGAAGGCTTATATTGTGACAAGGGGCATCATCATGGGCCTTGACTCTTCACTCCGGAAAGAGCTGGCGGCGCTTCTCCGAGGCGGCAACGCTCACATGGGCTTCGACGAAGCCGTTTCGGATTTCCCTATGAAGGACATCAACAGGGAGGTTCCCAACGCAGGTTACAGGGTGTGGCATGTCCTCGAGCACATGAGGATCGTCCAGTGGGACATCCTCGAATTTGTGAGGGACCCCGGCCACGTCTCCCCGGAATTCCCCGGAGGGTACTGGCCGAAGCCCAATGAGGAGGCGACCCCTGACCGGTGGGAAAAGATAGTAAAAGATTTCCGCAGGGACTTGAAAGCCATAGAGAAGATCGTGAAAGACCCCCGAACGGACTTTTTCAGTCCCCTTCCTCACGCTCCTAGGTACACCGTTTTCCGCGAGGTGCTTTTGGCCGCCGACCACAACGCCTCCCATCTGGGAGAGCTTGTGACGCTGAGGCGCGTCCTCGACATGAACCCGGTAGGGGAATACTAGCGGGCCCCGTGCGCGCTTTCCGTTCCCGCGCCCACTTCGTTTTTACTTTAGTGCATTATTGTTGTAATATTACCTGGAGGTCGATGTGGGGCACGATTTAGCGCGGCCTTTCCCGGCGAGGGTGCCGCTCGTGGCGGTCCTGGACGACGACCCCGACATCCTCGAGCTGGTGTCGGTCCATCTCAGAAGAGCGGGGATGAAAGTGAGGGAGTTCGTCGACGGGGAATCTTTCTACCGTTCTCTTTCTCGCGACATTCCCGATTTAGTGCTCCTCGACCTCATGCTGCCCGATGCGGACGGCATGGAGGTCTGCAAGTTCCTGAAGAGGCAGGATCGGCTTTCCTCCGTGCCCGTTATAATGCTTACGGCCAGGGGGGACGAGGTAGACAAGGTGCTCGGGCTGGAGATAGGGGCGGATGATTACATTACCAAGCCCTTTTCTCCGAAAGAGCTCGTGGCGAGGGTGAAGGCGGTGCTCAGGAGAGCGGAACCCCGGCAGGAGGCGGCGCCCGTGGTCGAAGTCGGTCCTTTGAGGATGGACCTGAAAAGGCACCTGGTCGAGGTCGAAGGCCGGCCCGTTGACGTAACGCCCGTCGAGTTCCGCATTCTCGAGCTACTCGTCTCCAAGGCCGGCTGGGTCTTCTCGCGGGACAGGATACTCGATTTCTTGTGGGGTCACGACAAAATCGTATCGGAGCGCACCATCGACGTGCACATCAGGCACATGAGAGAAAAAATGGGCAGGGCCTCGGCCCTGATCAAGAACGTGCGGGGGGCCGGATATAAACTGGAAGTATGAAGAGCTCGTTTTTTGTGAGAGTGTTCCTCGGATACCTCTTCGTAATCCTCGTGCTTTCGGGGATGAGCATCCTTGCCTTTTCGGGCGCCTTCAGCGGGCTCCGTCGCAGCTCCCTTACTGAAAACCTCACGAATATAGCGCTCAGCCTCAAGGACGATGCAGCCGGATCGATAGAGAACGGCGCCTATCGCCGTCTGGACGAAGAGGTCAAGCGTCTGGGGGGGCGGCTGAAAACGAGGATCACGGTGATCGGTCCCGGGGGGATGGTCGTCGCCGATTCCGACAATGACCCGACGACGATGGAGAACCACAGGAACCGGCCCGAAGTCGTGGAGGCTTTGAGCGGCAGGACCGGGGTCTCCACGCGCTATAGCAGCACCATGAACCGGGAGGTCCTCTACGTTGCCCTGCCCCTGACAAAGGAAGGGCGCGTCGAAGGCGTGATCAGGACGAGCCTCTCTGTGAAGGATACGACGGTCCCTCCCAGGCTGGTGCACGGTATGATCGCGATGTTGGCCCTCTTTTCCCTGTTTGCCCTCGTCATAGCCCTCATCGTGTCCAGAAGCGTCTCGAAGCCCATCCGGGAGCTGACCCGGGCCTCGAAAAGGCTTGCGTCAGGAGACTTCACGGCCCGCGTCTTCCTGAAAAGGAACGACGAGTTTCGGGCGCTCGCGGATACGTTCAACTCAACGAGCCGGCAGCTAGAGACCGCCTTCGGAGAGCTCGGCCGCCAGAAGGCAGAGCTGAAGAGCATAATCGACTCGCTCCGCGAGGGCCTTGTGGTCGTCAACAGGAGAGGCGAAATTATTTACTCGAACGAGAGCCTCAAGGCCATCCTGAAAACCGACTCCGCCCTCGAAGGGCGGTTGTACTGGGAGGCGCTCCGACAATCCCAGTTCATAGAGCTCATGGAAAGGGCGCGGTCCGGAAAGATCGGCCCTCTCGAAGAGGTCGAGATCGAGGGGCGGACCTTCCTGTGCAGCGCCGCCCCCATCGATCACGAGGAAGAGATAGTCCTCGTCCTCCACGACATCACGACCATGAAAGAGATAGAGAAGATCAAGCGGGACCTCGTCTTGAGCGTCTCCCACGAGCTGCGCACCCCCCTTACGTCGATAAAGGGCTTCGCCGAGACCCTCGAGGAGGAAGTGGACGAGGGGGCAAGGCATTACGTGGAGATCATCAAGAGGAATACGGACAGGCTCATCAACATAGTCAGCGATCTGCTCCTCCTCTCCCGGCTGGAGGGGAAAGGCACCGGGCTGGAGCTGGAGGAGGTGGACCTCCGGAGGCTGGCAGAGCAGACGATACGCCTGTTCGAGCACCAGGCGAAAGAGAAGAGCCTGGAGCTGAAGCTCGACTGCCCCGACGACATGGAGCCGGCGCGGTTGGACCCGTTCAAAATAGAACAGATGTTGATAAACCTGCTCGATAACGCAATAAAGTATACGGACGGTGGAGAGGTCGGTCTTCTTATCCGCCGGAACAGCCGGAACATAACGATTGAAGTGCGCGATACGGGCATAGGAATGGCAAAGGAAAAGCTGTCCAGGATCTTCGAGAGGTTCTACGTCATCGACAAGTCGAGGTCTCGAAAAACGGGCGGCACCGGCTTCGGCCTTTCCATCGTCAAGCACATCGTGCTTCTTCACGGGGGCGAGATCAGCGTTGAAAGCGCGGAGGGTGCAGGGAGCCGCTTCATTGTCAGACTGCCGGTTGCGCCGGCGGAATGACCGAATTCATCAAACCTTAACAAAAGGTTCACAATCGCTTAACCTGGACGGCATAAAATAAAAAAAACATACCTTACCTAAAGGAGGACCATGAAGAACTCGCTAATTTTCCTCGTCCTGGCGATCCTTTCCTTCACGGGAACGGGGCTCGCCGCAGAGCAGCAGGAGCTCACGGGGGCAGGCGCCACCTTTCCTTACCCGCTTTATTCGAAGATGTTCGACGTCTACAGCAAGGAGTATGGCGTTAGGGTCAACTACCAGGCGATAGGCTCAGGCGGCGGCATACGCCAGCTCATCAACAAGACGGTCGATTTCGGAGGCAGCGACGCCGTCATGGGCGAAGAGGAAGCGCGGGCGGCAGGCGCGCCGGTGCTTCACATTCCGACGTGCGCCGGTTCCGTCGTCATTACCTATGACCTTCCCGGCAATCCCGAGATCCGGCTCTCGCCGGACCTATTGGCCGATATCTTTTCAGGCAAGGTCAAGAAATGGGACGATCCGCGGATCGCTGCCTTAAACCGGGAAGTAAAGCTGCCCGGTCTTCCTGTTACCGTAGTCCACCGCTCGGACGGAAGCGGCACGACAAAGATCTTCAGCGATTACTTGAGCAAGGTCAGCAAGGAGTGGAAGGAGAAAACCGGCGCAGGCACCTCCCTCAACTGGCCGGTCGGTCTGGGCGCGAAGGGCAACCCGGGCGTAGCCGGGCTGGTGAAGCAGACTCCCGGGAGCCTCGGTTACGTGGAGCTGATCTATGCGCTCCAGAACAAGATGGCCTATGGAGCCATAAAGAACAGGCGGGGTTTTTTTGTCAGACCGTCCCTGGCGTCCACGAGCGCCGCCATGAACGTCGCTTTGCCTGATGATATGAAGGTGAGCCTGACCGACACGGACGCCCTGGACGGCTACCCCATAGCCGGATTGACATGGATCCTCGTTTACAGGGAACAGGCCTACCAGGGCCGCACGGAGGCAAAGGCAAGGGAGGTGGTGCGGCTCCTCCGGTGGATGACCCACGAAGGCCAGAAATATGCGGAGCCCATGCAGTATGCGCCGCTATCGAAGAAAGCGGTGGAAAAGGCAGACGCCTTGATCGGATCGGTCACCTATAACGGCAGGGCCATCCTCAAATGAAACTGCCCGAAGGGACCGGGGCACGGACGATTCCTCCGGCTGCAGACCGTGCGGGAGCTTTGTCTGCAAGAGGCGCGGCCGGGGCCTATGCG